>OBKS01000767.1_pt1 | contig 27707 bp, 30 predicted proteins | sample 1517381 | NCBI WGS metagenome assembly OBKS01 (sample SAMN04571686, study PRJEB22368) | human gut metagenome | biome: human gut; material: stool | host: Homo sapiens | place: Luxembourg | collected 2012-08-03 | reverse complement strand
TGGACGGCGCCATTCACCGCGCGGCCGGGCCCGAGCTCAGAAAAGCCTGCCGCGACTTTGTCAATCAGTTCGGGCGCTGTTTTGCCGGAGGCGCCGAGATGACGGAGGCGTTTAATCTCCCGTGCCGCTACATCATTCATGCCGTCGGGCCCGTCTGGTGCGGGGGCGGCGAAGGGGAGTCGGCGCTTTTGGCCCGTGCCTATGCGCGCTCCTTTGAGATTGCACGCGTAAAGGGAATCCGGACGCTTGCCTTTTCCTGTATTTCCACCGGCGTTTACGGCTACCCTAAAAAGGAAGCGGCCGAAACCGCCGTGGTGGTGGCAGGGCAGTTTCTGCTGACCGAGTGTCCCAACACCGAGGTGATCTTCTGCGTCTTTGATGATGAGACCCGGGGTATCTACGAGGGCCTTCTCGGTAAGAGCGCTGAAGACGCCGAAATTTGGCAGTAACAAAAAAGGACGGAAATTAAAACCCGTCCTCTTTTTTTGGTTGCCTGCGGCTTAACAGATACGCGGCAGGGGGTCGGAATTCAACCAGTCCACCAGGCGGTGGCCGCCCAAAAGCGTCTTCATCCGGACCGTTCCGGGATTTTCTTCGGTCACGGCTCCGATGACGGAGGCGTTTTTGCCGTGGGGGCTTCGGCGGATGATTTCAAGGGCTTTTTCTGCCGCAACCCCTTCCACAATCACGATGAGTTTGCCTTCGTTGGCAATGTAGAGGGGATCAAGCCCCAGAAACTCACAGGCTGACTGAACTTCCGGGGAAACGGGCACCGCTTCCTCGTCCATTTCAATGCCGACGGCCGACTGGCTTGCAATCTCGTTTAAGGTGGTGGCAAGGCCTCCGCGCGTCGGATCGCGCAGCACGTGAACTTTGCCGCCTAAAGCTGCAATGAGGCTTTCGGTGATGTCGTTTAAGGGCGCCGTGTCACTTTTAAGATCAGTGCCGAAACTTAAGCCCTCACGGTGTGAGAGAATCGTGATGCCGTGGTCGCCCATAGTCCCGGTGACGAGCACCGCATCGCCGGGTTTGGCCGCGCGTCCGGAGATGTGTACGCCGGCGTGTGCTTCCCCGAAACCGGTGGTGGCGATGTAAAGGCCGTCGCCGTGCCCTTTTTCCACGACCTTGGTGTCACCCGTGACAATCTGCACACCCGCTTCTTTTGCGGTTGAGGCCATCGAGTCAACGATGGTTTTGAGGGTTGCCAGGGGCAGCCCCTCCTCCATAATGAAGGAAGCCGTGAGGTACAGGGGCTTTGCGCCGCAGACCGCAACATCGTTTACGGTCCCTGAAACTGCGAGCCGCCCGATGTCGCCTCCCGGGAAAATGAGGGGATTGACCACGTGGCCGTCGCAACTCATGACGGGCTGCCCCTTGATTGCCGGCAATACTGCTCCGTCGTGGCCCTCATCAAGGTAGGGGTTGGTGAAGGCCGGTGCAAACACTTCGGCAATGAGCTGCGAGGTGGCACGGCCCCCGGCGCCGAAGGTCATGTCAACGACCCCGTGACGGATATCAAGCGGCCGGATGTAATTGGGTTTGACAGACATTCCGAATCCTCATTGTTTGGCGGCAAGACTTCGCCGTTCGTAAGAGTAAAACGCCGCACAGGCGCCTTCGCTGCTCACCATGCAGGCTCCGATCGGGTGAATGGGGGTGCAGACCGTGCCGAAGGCCTTGCAGTCTTTGGGCTCTTTTTCACCGCGCAAAATGGCGCCGCACTCACAGGCCTTGTTGTCGGGCACAGGCTTTTCAACAAGCCCGAATTTCTTTTCCGCATCAAACCGGGCGTAGGCAGGGGCAATGGCAAGCGCACTTTCGGGGACTTCGCCAAGACCGCGCCAGCCGAAACTCTTGCGCCGTACAAAGACCTCGTCCATGAGGGCAATGGCAACGGTGTTGCCTTCCGGTGTTACAGCCCGGGTAAATTCGTTTTTCACAACGCTGCGCCCGTCGTTTACCTGCCGCACGAGCATGAGGATGCTCAGGAGCATGTCAAGCGGCTCAAACCCGCAGATCACAACCGGCATATGGTGGTGTTCGGCAAACCAGTGATAGGGCTTTTCGCCGATCACGGTGGAAACGTGCGCCGGGCCCACCAGGCCGTCAAGATGCACTTTTCCCAGCAAGATATGTTCCATGGCGGCCGGGGTGAGCACGTGCGAGCAGATCACCGAAAAGTTCGTGAGGTTTTCTTTGTCCGCAACTTTGATTGCGACCGCTGTCGGCGGCGTTGTCGTTTCAAAGCCGATTGCAAAGAAGACAACTTCCTTGTCGGGGTTTTCACGCGCCAGTTTCACCGCGTCCATGGGGGAATACACCATGCGGATATCCGCGCCCTGCGCCTTCGCTTTAAAAAGGGTCTGGCCTTTTCCCGCCGGCACACGCATCACGTCGGCGTAGGTGCAGAGAATCACGCCGGGCCTTGCGGAAAGCTCAACCGCCATGTCAATGCGGCCTGCGGGCAGCACGCACACGGGGCAACCCGGTCCGTGAATCATTTTGACGTTGGCGGGCAGAAGTTCCGTCAGTCCCCAGCGGGCCAGAACATGCGTGTGTCCGCCGCAAAACTCCATAAAGCGGTAACTTTTGTCGGGTTTTGCCTCGCGCCGGATTTCTTCTGCAATGGCCTGCGCTTTTTCGCGGTCGCGAAACTCAGTGACGTACTGCATCGCCTGCATCCTTTAAAGCGGCCATCTGAGCAAGCGTCTCCTGCGCTTTTTGGGCGTCAATCGTCTGCAGGGCAAACCCTACGTGAACGATCACCCAGTCGCCGTGCCTGACTTCAGGCGTAAGCGACACGTCAATTTCTTTGGTGACTCCCGACATCACGCACAGTGCGGATGTCCCGTTCACCGACTCAATCTGCGCAGGAACTGCCAGACACATGATTCATCTCCCGATATTTCAAAATCTGCGCCGCAACCAGCGCCTCACCGTAACTGACGGCCCCGTCTCCGGGCGGCAGACTCTGCGGCATATAAACAGTCAGTCCGTGTTCACGCAGTCTCCGCGGTACGGATTCGGCTAAAACACGGTTTAAAAAAGATCCCCCCGCAAGGCACACGGTTTCCCCTTCGGGCACGACGCGGCTCACCCAGTCCGAAAGGCCGGCTGCCACGGTCGCTTCAAAGTCCGCGGCGCACTGCCCGGTATTGTCGCCGGCAAGGCGCCTGTCGATAAGTTCAGCAAAAAGCGGCGTAAAGCTTAGTACGTTATCGTCTGAAACCGTCCAGCCGTGAGGCTGAACACGCCCTTGGGCGTTGACGGCTTCGCTTTCAAGACGCATGGCGGCATAGGCTTCATCGTGCATTACTTCCACCAGGCCCAGTACGGCAGCCGCGGCATCAAAAAGACGCCCGAGCGAGGTCGTGCGGCCCGAGAGCCGGGGGCTTTTGATAAGTTCACGAATAGGCTGCCCGGTAAAGGCGGGCCACAGTGTTTCAATCACCTCGCCGCGGTCCGCCTTAAGGCACATCACGGCACCCATGCGCCGGGGTTCCCGTGCGGCTTTGTCAAAACCCGGCAGCGCCATCGTTTCAAGGTGCCCGATGCGGTCAAACGTGCCGTTCGTATGCACATGAAGGAGTTCGCCGCCCAAGGCCGTCCCGTCCGTGCCGTAGCCAACGCCGTCGGCAACGAGCGCCCAGGCGTCATTAGTCACCCCGTGCTCGCCCATGACGGCAGCGGCGTGCGCATGATGGTGCTGCACGGGGATAAGCGGTATGCCGAGCCTCTGCGCATAGTCTTCTGCAAGGTGCGTCGAATAAAAGTCCGGATGCAGGTCGCAGGCAACGGCCCCGGGGGTGACTTCCAAAATGTTGAGAAAGTGCTTTACCGAGCCCGCCAAGGCTCTGCAGGTTGATTCGTTGTCAGTGTCACCGATGTGTTCGGTGACAAAGGCTTCTTTTCCGCGCGTGATGCAGGCGGTGTTTTTCAGAAACGGTCCCGTTGCGAGAATGCTGTCGGCGGCATCAGCCGGAAAGGGGAGCGCAAGCGGCGTGTAGCCGCGGGCACGGCGCACCGTCTGGATGCCGTTTTCTGTATCGCGCACCACGGAGTCGTCACAGCGTACGACGATGTCGCGGTTGTGCAGCAAAAAGACGTCGGCAATGCCCATGAGCCTTCCGTAGGCTTCCTCGTTACCGGTCACCAAAGGTTCGCCCCCGGGATTGGCGCTTGTCATCACAAGCGTGAGGTCCACGGTGCGGTTTTCAAACGCGAGGTCCGTTTCAGGCTGCCCGAGGTATTCGTGAAAAAGAAGCAGGTGCACCGGCGTATAGGGGAGCATCACGCCCACCTCGCTGAACCCCCCGGCGACACCCGGTGCAAGAAGCCGGTCGGCCGCATCGGTTTTGGGCGCAAGGACAATCGGTCGCGCGACGGAAGTAAGCGCCTTTACGCCTGCCGCAGACAGCCGCACGAGTTCTGAAGCGCTTTCGGTGTTGGCGCACATGACGGCAAGCGGTTTTTCGCTTCGGCCCTTGCGCTCACGCAGCCGTGTGACGGCACGGCTGTTGCGGGCATCGCACACAAGGTGAAAGCCCCCGAGGCCCTTTACGGCGGCAATGCCGCCCGTAAGAATCACTTTAAGTGTTCCGGCAATCGCGTCGCCCGCAATGACGTTACCCTTATTGTCGGTGAGCGTGAGTTTCGGGCCGCAGACCGGACAGGCATTTGGCTGCGCGTGGAAGCGCCGGTCGGCCGGATTTTCGTATTCGGCGCGGCAGACCAGACACATCGGAAAGACCGCCATGGAGGTCTGTGCACGGTCATAGGGAATACGGCGCGTAATCGTGTGGCGCGGACCGCAGTGCGTGCAGTTAGTGAAGGCGTAGCGCCACCGGCGGTTCGTTTTGGTAAAGATCTCTGAAGCGCACTTGGCGCAGGTTGCGGCATCCGGCGTCACGGTTGTTCGGGCAGCGCCCTCGCGGCTTGCGGTGATCTCAAAGTCAGTTGCACCCGTGGGTGCGGAAAACCCGAGTGAGACGAGGGCATCAATCCGCGCAAGCGGTGCGTCACGCGCAATATCGCGGCGCAGTTCCCGGGCAAAGGACGCGACAGATGCCTCTTCGCCCTCAACGTTGACAACGACACCTTCGCTGTCGTTATAAACGTCGCCCGCAAGTTTCAGACGCCGGGCTGTGTTCCAGACGGTGGGCCTGAAACCCACCCCCTGCACAAGGCCCCGGATCCGAAACGATTCACGCACGCGCATTTTGACTGACCGTCCTTTGCCGCCCGGCTTAAAGGGTTGCGAGCGTGTATTGGGCCTTAAGCCACGCAAGCCACTTTTCAAGACCCTCCCCGGTAGTGGCCGAAACCCGCAGTGACTGAATGCGGGGGTTGACGCGGCGCGCGTTCTCCTCGCATTTATCGAGATCAAATTTCACGTAGGGCGCAAGATCAATCTTATTGATGATCATCAGATCGGCCGCTGCAAACATGTCGGGGTATTTAAGGGGTTTATCTTCGCCTTCGGTAACGGAAATCACCACGACCTTGTGGGCCTCACCGAGGTCAAACTCCGCAGGGCACACGAGGTTGCCGACGTTTTCGATGAAAAGGACGGAGTTGTCCTGCGGAGACAGCGACTTCACGGCAAGCGTCACCTGTTCGGCATCGAGGTGACAGCCTTTGCCGGTATTAATCTGCACGGCGCGGGCTCCCGCTTCACGGATGCGGCTTGCGTCGTTGTCGGTCTGCAGATCCCCTTCGATGACGTTCATCACGGGGTCACCTTCTTTGCGTGCACGGACAGTGGCGGACAAAAGTTCAGTTTTTCCTGATCCCGGAGAGCTCACAAAATTCAATGCGAGGATTTTGTGGCGGCGGAATTCTTCCCGGAGTTTTTCGGCTTCCCGGTTGTTGCGCGCGAGGATGTCTTCCTCCACGGTCACTGTGCGGGAGGCGGCATGACTGTGTTCATGCGCGTGATCGTGGTCATGATGCTCATGCGTGTGATCGTGGTCATGCGGTCCGTGCGTGTGGGTGACGACGTTACCGTGTTCATCCACGTGGGTGTGGGTATGGCTGCCGCCGCAGCCGCAGGTTGTGCACATAACGTTTTTCTCCAAAATCTATTCAGGAACTTCAAAATCCAATACGCGCAGTTCATGCCCCTGCGTTGCCGTGAGATGGTAACCCCCGCATTCGGGGCAGGGTTCGCCGTGCCGGTGCAGGGGAACTTCTTTGCCGCAGTCCAGGCACCAGGCTTTCCCCGGGGGTGTTTCAATCGTAAGGCCCGCGCCCTTTAAAAGGCCCTCGCGCGTTACTGAGAGCCAGGCAAATTTCAGGGCCTCAATATCCACGCCCGCGAGTTCTCCGACGGCAACCCGCACGGAAAGCACGCGGTCAATAGCCTGAGCGGCCGCCGTTTTTTCCACGGCTTCAACAATGCCTTCAGCAATGGAAAGTTCATGCATGAGCGCTCACCTCATCCGTGGTGCCGTTGGTTTGCGGCATCTCAAAGTGCAGGCGGCACGGTACGCAGGCATCGATCCCCGCGAGCATCCAGGCGGCCTGGCGCCGGTAGTCTTCTTCCGAGAAGAATTCGATTTTAGAGAGCGCCTCCTCAGCTGCGCCGTGCCGGGCAAAGTTCCATTCCGTGGGCGCAGTGATCACGACGGACTCCACGCGGTTTAAGTCGCGGGCAAGTCTGATGCGGTGTGTCAAAAGCCCCCTCGCGGACTGCACCAGTGCCACCCCCGTGTCGGCGGCAACCGCGGCAGCCCGGACAAAATCAAAGGTTTTGGTCCAGTCCGTAAGCACCCGGATGATTTCAATCAGGCGCGCCACAAAAAGCGTTCTCACCGAGCAGCAGTAGAGCTCATCCAGATCGGCAATGAGGGGGTGCAATTTCCAGCGCGTCAGAGCCCCGGTCATGCGGGGTTTGCCTCTGACCGTGGGGTTTTGCGCGGAAAACTGCGGCGTAAACCATGTTTCAGCGTCCGCCGGCGAATGAGGATCCAGTGCGGGTGTCGTGAGAATCCCGCGGGAGGGGACCTGCTCCCAAAGCGCGGAGAAAAGCTGCGCGGCCGGGGTCTGCCCGTGCGTGATCCAGGACTCAAAGTCAGGAATTGAATCAAGCGCATTAAAGCCCGCGGCAGGACCCGTGATGAAGTGTTCGGTTTCAGCGGTCAGTGCCGCGCGGATTTTCGCAAAATCCGGTTTGACTGCGGAAAATTCCTGCGTCATCAGGGTGCGCAGTGTCCCCAGACGCCGCACGTCATGAGCGGGTTTAAGCCCCACGGCTCTCGGCGCGTCAAACGCGAGAAACCGCAGATGTTCGGCAGCCGTTTCGGCGGCAACCCTTTGAGCGTTCTCAGGCATTGCCTTGGCGGCAGCCCGGGCAGAGGCCGCCCCCCAGGCCGCCAGATGGGCCTGAGGGCAGAGCGCGTAGACCGAGGAGAGAAGAAGCTTGGGTGCGGCCGAGGAAACTGACGTACCGGTGAGCGTTTTGGCTACCGTATCGTCGCGCCCGGAAACCGTGCGTACCGCGACGGTGTTGTCCTCGCGGACCGTGACGGTGATATCCACCGCGGCATCAGTGAGACTCATCGGCTCCTCCGTCGGTAAAGTCAGAAAAAAGCGCACGGCGCGTCACCGGATCCGAGAGGCTTTTGGCCGGTTTAACCGGTCTGGCGGGCGTGAGCTTTTCCCCGGGCTCGTCTTCGGGCACGTCCTCTTTCTTTTTGGAAAGCATCAATTGCAGGCACACACCGGCAAAGGCTTCGGCCGCGGCCTGATCGGCAAAATCAGTGACCGGGCTTTTCAGTGAACACATTAAGTACTGCCCGAGCACACTGTCGGCAACGCCCAGAAACGTAAAGGGGCCCGAGGGGAGCGGAATATCGATTTCTGCACCGGCCGCGACCGGTTTCCAGCGGGCCTTGTCGCCGCAGGCAAGCACCGCCTGCACCGACCACGGGGTCACCGCCACACCGAACCAGTGCGGACCGATCCGCTTAAAAGGCAGAACCTTCACATTCATGCGGGGATTGAGAATCGGCAGCCCCCGCATTCGCGTTGCGAGAATTTCCCGGAAACCGGCCTCGTAAAAGGGGGCCGGATCCTGCTGAAAGACCCTGAGGCGTCCTTCCTCACGGATAAAGACCGGACGGGGTGTCTGCCCGGTATGTGACCGATCGTAGGCGCGCGCGGCCTCATCCCTGTCAAAGGGCTTGGGCTTGCGGACGAGTTCAACGGGTTTGATTTCCATCGGTTGCCTCGCTGGAGGTGTCTGCCGCACTGTCGGTTTCGTCCTCGGGGACCGGGAGAAAAAGCGCCGCAGGTGTGTCGCAGTGCGGGCAGCTCCACCATTCGGGCAGTTCCGAAAAGGGGGTGCCCGGGGGCGTCTGCGTCTCGGGGCACCCTTCGGCCGGATCATAGATGTACCAGCAGACCTTGCACTGCATGCGTCCGCTTGCGGCAATGCGTTTGGCGCGCTGCGCATCCAGGCGCTTCTGGACCTCTTCAGAACTCACAAATTCCGTCACGGCTTACCTCCTTAACCGATCGCGCCGCGCGCCATGTCGCGGCGGATCCAGTCGGCAAGTTCCCGCAGTTTGGCTTCTGAGGTCGGAATATCTTCGCGGCCCGCGGGGACTTCAGGCGGAATAAGCGCCACCACCAGGCTGTCCATCAGGGTTTTGCCGGCATTGTTGAGAATGCGGCTGCGCCAGATGCCTTTGACGTGGGAAGCCTGAATACGGCTTTTGGCAAAGCCGGAAAGTTCGATGTCGACCTTGCCTTCCCCGAGCGTGGTGAGAATGTAATTCATGTCCGCGGGGTTTAAGGGCTGGCGTGACAGATCAATCTGATGGTCGGGCAACTCCGGAATCTTTGTGAGATCGGCGTCTTTTAAGGCCTGTCTGAGTTCGGAGAGCACGGGGCCCGCGGCAAAAAGGCCGTCGGGCTTTTTTTCCGGTTCCTTAATGTCGGTGTTGCCGGTCTCAAGCAGCGTTGTCACGCAGCGCGGCAGCAGTGCGGCCACAAGACTCGTCTGCTCGCCGATCGTGAGCCGCCAGACCGCGGGGATCTCGGTTTCTTCCGCGACGGCTTCACCCCCGCACAGAGAAATTTTGACTTCCCCCCTGCCGAGCGTCTGCTTTAAGAAGCGGTTGGTGCCGGCGTCAAGCCGCCCCAGATCCATGATCCAGTGCAGTTCGTTTTTCGCGTCCTCTCCCGCCTTTTTAAAGACGTCCGCCATTTCTTCCAGAACTGCCAGCGTCTTTTGAGCGGCGCGTTTTTCCTCTTCAGGTTTCAGATCGGGACCGGTCCAGGCCGAATCCGTGATGTTGTGCGGCATGCGCTTCCTTTTAATGACTGTTTTAAAAATCGATTTCCCGGAGGGCTTTCGTTCAGGCGTTGCCGATCACAATCTTACGCTTGGGCTGCGCCGTCTCACCGGTCAGAATCTCAACAAGTTTTGCCTCATAGACGGCCCAGTCCTGAAGGCCTTCAATAGCACCCATCATTTCGCCGAAGCGAAAGACCGCAAGCGCCGGCAGCCTGCGGATGCCGAGCGTGTTGGCGATGCGGCGCCCGAAGGCCGGATCGGTAAAGCCCTGCGCCGTGAGAGTGCCGCCGAAAAGATTAAAGAGCTCCGGGCCGATCACGGCCATATCGAGTGTTTCCTTGTGCATCACGGGGTCGTCGACAATACAAAGCGCGGAAAGTCCCTGAGCTTTTGTGACGGTTTCAGCGTTTGCGTCCGTGATGCGCGTAATCGTTTTGTCGTCCCAGATGCGCTTAAAAAGCGGGTGCTCATCGACGTTGATGAGCACGAGTTCCGCGGTCGGGGCGTTAAGTTTGACTGCCATGAATGACCCGTTTGTTTCGGATGTAGTGCCAATCATTCTGATGCACTGAGAAAGGGGTGTAAATACTCCGTTGGTGCCGTTTTTGGTTTCTTCCCTCAGCCATCGGGAGTAAGTGTTCCCGATTAAGGAGACGGTTATTTTGCGGCAGGAAAAAATCACGTCAGAATTTCAGGGAAAATACCTAGATGGCATAACTTGCACAACGGAAACAAGATATTGCTGCGTGCTTAAGAAATAGGCACAACAGAAACCGGCTGAATTTGTGTGAAATTTTTTCAGCTCCTCTGAGATCTCCACACAAACAGTGGAAAAGGGTGGAAAACGCAGGGGGCTGATATCGCGGGAAATTTCATTTTCGCCCCGACGGGCTTGACAGTTTTTTCGTGTGCGGCTAAAAGGCAGACAGCATTTTCTTTGTTTTGTGACGGAGTCAGTTTTGTCGTTACCGCCGGAAGAAAAACCGTCGGCACCGCGGGTGGTGCCGCTTTACACCGATGAAGTGCTCGGGATCGTCATGAAACCGGCGGGACTTCTCGTGCACCGCAGCGAGGTGGCACCCGACGCGGAGGACTTTGCGCTGCAGCAGGCTCGGGATCTTTTCGGGCGCCGCGTTTATGCCGCGCACCGCCTGGACAGAGGGACTTCCGGTGTTCTCATTTTTTCCTTTGATCCGGAAACGGCGGCAACCGTTGCCCGTCAGTTTGAGACCGGGGTCGTGAGAAAGCGCTACGCGGTGCTGGTGCGCGGCTGGATCAATGAACCCTGCCGCATTGATTACGCCTTAAAGCCCGTGCGTGATCCGTATCTGAGGACCCAGAAAACCGAAGCGCAGTCTGCGGTAACGGATATTGAGCCCTGGGCGCGCACTGAGGTGCCGGTTGCGTTCGGGGATTTTGCCTCGGTGCGGGTGACGCTTTTGGGGGCCGAACCCGAAACCGGCCGCAGGCATCAGATCCGCCGGCATTTAAAGCATATCGCCCACCCGGTGATCGGCGACTCCACCTACGGTAAAGGCGCCTTAAACCGCACGCTTGCGGCGTATTGGGGAGGGCAGAGGATGTTTCTGCACTGCGCGCGCCTGGCGCTCAGGCATCCCGTCACCGGTGAACGCCTGGACATTACGGCGCCCGCCGACACAAAAATGAACCGCATACTGCAGTCTCTCGGGCTTGAGTCTTACTACAATGCCCGCGTGGCGGCGCCTTGGACCGATGCCGCGCCCCAGGCTGATTCTTGAGTAACTGTTATGTCTGATTTTTCCCGAATTCCCGAAAACCTTGCCCGTGTCCGTGAAAGGCTCGAAGCGGCCGCGAATACCTGCGGCAGAAGTGTCGTATTGCTCGCGGTTTCAAAAACGTTTCCCGCTGAAGCCGTGGATGTTGCGCTTGCTGCGGGCCAGAAAGCGTTCGGCGAAAACTATGTGCAGGAAGGTGTGGAAAAGATAGAGTGGTTTAAGGAAAAGAGGCCTGACTCAGGGATTGTCTGGCACTTTATCGGGCCGCTGCAGTCCAACAAAACGCGCCCTGTGGCCGAGCATTTTGACTGGGTGGAAAGTATTGACCGCTTAAAAATCGCGCAGCGTTTAAATGACCAGAGGCCCGAAAATCTGCCGCCGTTAAATGTGCTCATTGAAGTCAATATTGACGGCGAAGCCAGTAAAAGCGGTGTTGTGCCCGACGATCTTCCCGCTCTGATTGAATCCGTGAGAGCGCTTCCACGGCTCAAACTCAGAGGGCTCATGACGATTCCGGCGCCCGCTGACACCCGGGAAGAAAAGATGAAGCCCCTTATTGCCATGCGTTCGCTTTTTGACGGGCTCAAAGACCGTTACGGCTTTGACACGCTTTCCATGGGAATGAGCGCGGATATGACGGAGGCTGTTGAGGCCGGAAGCACCGAGGTTCGCGTCGGCAGCGCGATTTTCGGCGCCAGACACTATCCGGCCAAAGCCTGACGCCAAAAAAGAGGACGCCCGTAAAGACGTCCTCTTTTTCCAAGAAGCCCTCTGAAATTAACTCAGCACGGCACCCTTGCAGCCCGAACTCACAAGCTTGGCGTAGCGGGCGAGGTAGCCCGTGTTCACGCGCGGCGTTCTCGGCTTCCATTCGGCACGGCGCTTCGCCATTTCTTCGTCCGACACATCCACGCTGATCGTGTTGGCGGGAATGTCGATTTCGATCATGTCGCCTTCCTTGATGAGCGCAATGGGGCCGCCCACAGCAGCTTCCGGCGAGACGTGACCGATGGCGGCACCGCGGGTGGCGCCGGAGAAGCGTCCGTCGGTGATGAGAGCCACGCAGTTGCCGAGGCCCGAACCCATAATGGCGGAGGTGGGGTTGAGCATTTCGCGCATGCCGGGGCCGCCCTTGGGTCCTTCGTAGCGGATCACGACGACTTCGCCGGCGTTGATTTTGCCGCCGTAGATGGCGTTAAGCGCATCTTCTTCGCAGTCAAAGACGCGGGCCTTGCCCTTGTGATGCATCATTTCAGGAGCCACGGCCGAGCGCTTCACCACAGACCCTTCGGGAGCGAGGTTGCCCTTCAAAACAGCAATGCCGCCTTCCTTGCTGATGGGGTTATCAACGGTGTGAATGATCTCGGTGTTGAGAATCTTCGCGCCCTTGATGTTTTCGGCAACGGTCTTGCCGGTGACAGTCATCAGATCGGTCTTTAAGAACCCGAGCTTGGCGATTTCAGCCATCACCGCGCGGATGCCGCCCGCTTCATCGAGTTCCTCGATGTAGTGGTTGCCGGCCGGAGCGAGGTGGCAGAGGTTCGGGGTGTGCTTGCTGATTTCGTTTGCGACCGAGAGATCAAGATCAATGCCGCATTCGTGCGCGATGGCGGGCAGGTGCAGCATGGAGTTCGTTGAGCAGCCGAGTGCCATGTCAATGGCAAGCGCGTTCATAAACGCGTCGCGCGTCATGATGTCGCGGGGCTTAAGGTCGTCACGGACGAGATCCATGATCTTCATGCCGCTTTCCTTGGCAAGGCGCAGGCGGGCGGAGTAAACGGCCGGAATCGTGCCGTTGCCGGGCAGCGCCATACCGAGCACTTCCGAGAGGCAGTTCATGGAGTTCGCGGTAAACATGCCCGAGCAGGAACCGCAGGACGGGCAAGCCTTGTTTTCGAGGTCTTCAAACTGAATCGGCGTGATCGTGCCGGTTCGGAACTGACTCACCGCTTCGCTGATGTTGGAGTAGGAGACCTTGTGGCCTTCAAAGTGACCGGCAAGCATTGCGCCGCCGCTGATCACAATTGAAGGAATGTTAAGGCGCGCGGCGGCCATCAGAAGCCCGGGGACGTTTTTGTCGCAGGCAGCGACCATCACCAGGCCGTCAAAGGGGTGAGCCATTGCCATCGATTCGGTGGAGTCGGCAATGAGTTCGCGCGAAACCAGGGAGTACTTCATGCCGACGTGGCCCATCGCGAGGCCGTCGCAGACGGCAATTGCCGGGAACACAATCGGAACGCCGCCCGCCAAAGCCACGCCCTGCTTGACGGCATCGACAATCTTGTCGAGATTCATGTGGCCCGGAACGATGTCGTTCTTGGAGCTCACAACGCCGATCAGAGGCTTGCCGATTTCGGCATCACACAGGCCCAGGGCCTTTAAAAGCGAACGCTGCGGGGCGGCATTGATGCCCTTGGTTAACGGATCACTGCGCATAAACTTATTTTCTCCCATGAATACGCGGGGTTGTATTTGTGGTGTTATTCAGAATTGTCTGAAAAAATAACGGGGTCTGCGTATTGTATTGCTCACGCTGAAGCAGACCTGACGAAAGGCGCGAAAACAGATACGTTTCTAGACTTAATCGAAACTGCCTGCGGTTTTTGTCTCAAGTGTTTTCTGGTGACGCCGGTAAAGCCACCAGAGCATCAGCGTCGTCACCACCCAGCTTGCGGGGTAGACGGCCATGAGCATGTTGTAGGTGGGGTCGGCGGCAAAAAGTGTTGCAACCCAGAGTACGCGGATCGAGCAGATGCACACCAATGTCACCACTGCCGGAGGCAGTGAATAACCGAAACCGCGCATGGCGTCAGACAAGGTTTCCATGATGACGTTTACCGGTTCGGGCAGCACCACCCAGAAGATGCGGGTAAGCCCCAGCGCAATAACGGACTCATCGGTCGTAAAGCAGGCGAGAAGTTCTCTTGCGAAAATCCAGATAAAGGCTACGAGAACGAAGGTCGCCGCAAAGTTAAGCCCCATGGAAATGAGGGTGGCGCGCCGGCAGCGCGCGAGGTTTCCCGCGCCCCAGTTCTGGCTCACGAACGTGGTGGCCGTGAGGCCAAAGGCATTGATAAAGCAGTAAACGTTGATTTCAATCGTAAAGGCTGCGACGCTGCCTCCCATCGCGTCAGGTCCGAGACTGTTGATTGCCGCCTGAATGATGAGGTTGGAAAGCGAAAAGACCATACTCTGCAGTCCCGCGGGCCACCCGATTCTCACCATGTTTTTCAGTGCCGTGCGGTTGACGGTGAAAAGCCTGGCGGGGATGAGCCTTAATTCATCATCGCGCCGCATGAGGCAGACCACAAGAATGGCGGCGGCCAGAGCGTTGGCAAGCGCCGTCGCAAGCGCCACGCCCCCGGCCTGCATGCCGCAGACCAAAACAAAAAAGAGGTTTCCGGCAATATTAAAAACCGTTGCGGCGCAAAGCGCCCACAAAGGGGTTTTCGTGTCGCCCTTGCTTCTGAAGACGGAAGCAAGGAAGTTATAAACCGCAATAAAAGGGATGCCCGCAAGGTAGACGCGCAGGTAGTCTTCGGCGTGCCCGAGAACGCTCTCAGGGACGTCAAGCACATCCATGATGAAGCCGCAGAAGATTTCCCCCAAAAGGGCAATGGCAACGCCAAAGGCGACCGACAGTGCCAAAGCCGTGTGTACGCTTTCAGAAGCGAGTTCTTTCTGCCGCATTCCGAGGTAGCGGGCCGTCACGACGTTAACGCCGAGCGCAAGCCCCATACACAGACTCACGATGAGGCCGATCACCGGGACATTGTTTCCCACGGCAGCCATTGCGTCGCTTGAGACGTAGTGTCCGAGGACAGCGACGTCGGCGGCATTAAAGAGCTGCTGCAGCACGCCCGTGAAGGCAAGCGGCAGCGCAATGATGATCATTTTGTCCCAGAGGGAGCCCTCGAGAAGGTTGAGTTCCTTGGCCTGTGACATGGTGCGTGTATTGGGAAAACGGTCGGATGAAGCGCTTTTTCGGCCGATTTTAAGCTTCGGACGGGCGGCAACCAATTCTTAAGGCAGGATTATTTTTTTTCAGGCAGGAAAAAAGTACGAATGTGCATATTTATTGGGTCGAAACAGGTTTTACGGTTGACTAATCCTTTATAACTAATAGACAAGCTTAATTTTCAGCCCGCTTTAAGGTATCGTCCTTTGGCAGGCGTTTCGGGGCGAAGATACAATTCGGCATGAAATCAGCGCTTAAGGCGGTGTCGGAGAGCCCCGTAGGCGCAGTAAACCCCAATAAATAATCTCTGACAACAAGAAGTACGACTTTCCCATCCGGGAGGAGAGGCACATGAAAAAGACCCTTGCCGGCGCCGCTGTGGCTTTGGCTGCTTTGACGTCCTTAACCGTTGTCCAGGCTGCTGAACCGATTACCCCGATTCCCGCGGTTAAGGTTAAGAACCCCAAGCTCGTTGAACTCGGCACGATGCTCTACTTCGAACCGAGACTTTCCCGCTCGGGCTTTATCTCCTGCAACTCCTGCCACAACCTCGGCACGGGCGGCGTTGATAACCTCAAGACGAGCGTGGGTGACTACTGGGCTCAGGGTCCGATCAACTCCCCGACGGTTCTGAATTCCTCCGGTCAGATTGCTCAGTTCTGGGACGGCCGCGCCAAGACGCTGGCTGAACAGGCTGCAGGCCCCATCGCCAATCCTCTCGAAATGGCTTCCACGCACGCTCTGGCGGTTGAAGTGATCGGCTCCATCCCCGGCTACCGCGCTGAATTTAAGAAGGTCTTCGGTGACGACAAAGTGACGATCGACCGCATCACCGCCGCGATCGCCGCCTTTGAAGAAACGCTCGTCACCCCCAACAGCCGCTTTGATAAGTGGTTGAAGGGCGACAAGAAGGCCATCACCAAGACCGAACTCGAAGGCTACGAGCTCTTTAAGTCCTCCGGCTGCACGATGTGCCACAACGGCGAAAAAGTGGGCGGTTCGAGCTTCATGAAGATGGGTCTCGTTAAGCCCTACAAGACAACGAACACCGCCACCGGCGTTCAGGCCATTTCCGGCAAGGACCAGGACCGCATGACCTTCAAGGTGCCGATCCTGCGTAACGTTGAACTCACCTACCCGTACTTCCACGACGGTGCCGCTCAGACGCTTGAGCAGGCTACCCGCGTGATGGGCGACATCCAGCTCGGCCGCCGCTACACGGACGAGGAAGTCACCAAGATCGTTGCGTTCCTGAAGACCCTCACCGGTGAGCAGCCCAAGGTTGTGTACCCGATCCTGCCGCCGTCTTCGAACGCCACCCCGATCTTTGATCCGTGGGCTCCGAAGAAGGCTGCCAAGTAATCGGTATCCACCGTACGGTATTTCCGCACCGGGTGCAGGCCTGGTGCGGAAATGCGAAATTCGAAAAAACCGGCCTCGGCCGGGTTTTTTGTAAGATTTGTTTAATCGGTTTTGACTAGACTCAGCGGACTAGTCAGAAAGTCTGCCTTCGGGCGGATATAAGCGTTCAGCAAAGCCCATGCAAAAGGGGGTGTCTGCCGCTAAAAGAAGGATCCCGGGATTTATGTCAAATTCTGCTGTTGCGCGCAATGGGCTCAGTGTCTGCGGTCTTGAGCTCGAGCGCGGTGAGAGACTGCTTTTCAGGGGGCTCGCGTTTGAAGCGCCTCCGGGCACGCTTGTGCGCCTTGCCGGCGCAAACGGCACCGGTAAAACAAGCCTTCTGAGGCTTTTGACGGGGCTTATGGTTCCCGACGCCGGCGAAATTCTCTATAAGGGCGAGTCCATCACAAAGCTCAGGGAAGACTTTCACCGCGATCTCGTCTATATCGGCCACATGAACGGCGTCAAGGACGATCTGAGCGCCCGGGAAAATGTGCGCATTGCCGCACGGCTTGGAAACCTCATTGTCACCGACAGTCAGATTAACGAGGCGCTCGGCGCCGTCGGACTTACAGACTTCACCGAACATACAACCGGGGAATTAAGCCAAGGGCAGAGGCGGCGCGTGGCGCTTGCGCGCCTTTTTGTGAGCGAAATGAAGCCCGTCTGGATTCTGGATGAACCCTTTACGGCGCTTGACGTTCAGAGCGTGGCGAACCTTTCGGACGCCGTTGCCCGGCATGTCAGGGCGGGCGGCATCGTTATTTACACCACCCACCAGGAGTGTGCCGTGGACGTCCCTGAGGAAAAGAAACTCACGGTGGACGTCTCCGCCTTTGCCCCGAAACGCAAAAAGAAGGCACAGGCGTGCCTCGGGGGAGGTGATCATGTTTAATCTCTTTCTCTCGGTGGTCCGCCGCGACCTGATGCTTGCACTGCGGCAAAAAAGCGACCTTGTTCAAACGATCTTCTTTTTCGCGGTCGTCGTGACGCTGGTGCCGCTCGGGGTCGGAGCCGAACAAAACGTCTTAAGAACGATGGCCCCGGGCGTGGTGTGGGTGGCGGCTCTTTTGGCGGCTCTTTTGTCGCTGCCGCGCATTTTTGCCCTGGACTACGCCGACGGAACGCTCGAGCAGATGCTCATTTCCGCCGAACCCTTAAGCGTCATCGTGGTCGGCAAAGTCGTTGCGCACTGGCTCGTCACCGGGATTCCGATCACGGTTTTTGCGGCCGTTTTCGGTATTTTGTTTGACCTCCCGGTTGATCAGACGGCGGTGCTGATGTTTTCCCTTTTGCTCGGCACACCGGTCTTAAGTCTTGTGGGGGCAATCGGTGCGGCGCTCACCCTGGGACTCAGAGCTGGTTCCGTCTTAACGAGCCTTCTGGTGCTGCCGCTTTACATTCCGGTTTTGATTTTCGGCGCAGGCGCAACCGTGCAGGTCGCCATCAGCGTGAGCCCTGCGGCCTACCTCATGGTCACCGCCGGACTGAGCTTTTTTGCGCTTGCCGCGGCGCCCTTTGCGGTGGCGGCCGCCCTTCGGATTTCACTGCAGTAAAACTACACCCCATCAAGGAGAAGCATGAAGAACGCATTTTTTACCCCGGAAGGTTTTTACCGTACCGCGGGTTATTCGGTGAAGTGGCTCTACGGCCTTGCGGCCGTCTGCGCCGCCGTCGCGTTTTACCTCGGCTTTTTTGTCTGCCCCATTGACGCCACGCAGGGTAACTCCTACCGCATCATCTTTATTCACGTGGCAAGTGCCTGGATGAGCATGCTCATCTATGTTGTGATGGCGGTCTTTTCCGCTGCGGCGCTTGTGACCAACAACAAGATGTGCTCGATTTTCTCGGCCGCGATGGCGCCCACCGGGGCCCTGATGGCGTTTCTTGCGCTTTTTTCGGGATCTTTCTGGGGACGCCCCACATGGGGAACCCACTGGGTGTGGGACGCGCGTCTGACAAGTGAACTCATCCTTCTCTTTCTTTACCTCGGTTTTCTGGCGCTTCAGAGCGCGATTGCCGATCACCGCCGTGCCGACAAGGCCTGTGCCGTGATCGCGATTGTGGGCGTTGTGAACGTCCCGATCATTTATTTCTCGGTGAAGTGGTGGAACACGCTGCATCAGGGCGCTTCGATCACGAGCAAAGGTTCTTCTATCGCTCCGATCATGCTCTACACGCTGCTTTTGATGGTTGTGGCCTTCTGGATCTACAGTTTTGCCTCAACTTTTGTGCGTGCGCGCTCGATGATTCTGGAACGTGAACGCCGGCAGACGTGGGTACAGGCGCTTGTGAAGGAGGGTAAGTAACATGGACTGGACTTCAATTACGCATTTTCTCGACATGGACGGCCACGGCTTTTATGTTTGGAGTGCCTACGGAATGGCCACGTTTCTTGTGATTGCTGAAAGTTTTATGCATGTAAGACGCCGCAAGGCGGCCCTCGGGCGCGTGAAAAATGAAGCGGCGCGCGCCGAGATTGAGGCGTAAGCCCCATTAAAAGAACACAGTTTTTAACCGCTTTATTGATCCCAAGGAGCAGAGAACTATGGAGAATCGAGCTGCCAAACGACTGGCTTTGATTGTCGGCGCGGTTGCCGTTGTGGGCGTCGGGGCCTACCTGATGCTTTCCGCTTTTAACGAAAACCTGGTGTTTTTCTATTCCCCCATGCAGGTGCAGGCGCAGGAAGCCCCCAAGGGCCGTACCTTCCGTATGGGCGGGATGGTGATGCCCGGCTCCGTCAAGCGGCTTGAAGACGGCGTTACGGTGAGTTTCGGCATCACCGATACCGGAGCCGTGATCCCCGCGCAGTTTAAGGGGATTCTCCCCGACCTCTTTAAGGAAGGTAAGGGCGTTGTGGCTCAGGGTAAGTTAAACGATCAGGGCGTTTTCGTCTGCAGCGAAGTGCTTGCCAAACACGACGAAAACTACATGCCGCCTGAGGCGCAGGACGCTGTGGACAAGGCCCATGCCGCCATGCGTACGGCTGACTATAAAAATGCCAAAGAGGGTGTGTCGATGGCGCACTCCAAGCAGTAATTCAATCAACAAACTTCTCGGTTAAGGGAGATATCCCGTGATAGCGGAAATCGGTCATTTTGCACTGATTCTGGCGCTCATCGTGGCCGTGATTCAGGGGGTGCTGCCGCTTGTCGGCGCCGCCCGCGGAATCTCGTCCTGGATGGCGGCCGGACGCATGTGCGCCAGCGCCAACGCGCTTTTTCTGACGGTGGCCTTCGCCTCGCTCGCGTACTGCTTCTATATCAGTGACTTCACTGTGCTCAACGTGGCGAACAACTCCAATTCGCTTTTGCCCTGGTACTACAAGGTGGCGGCAACCTGGGGCAGCCACGAGGGCTCGATTCTGTTCTGGTCAGTGACGCTTTCCTGGTGGGCTTTGGCTGTTTCCTTCGCAAGCCGCCGGCTTTCCGAAGAAATGATGGCGCGTGTTTTAGGCATCATGGGCCTTGTGCTCATGGGCTTTCTGGCGTTCATGCTCTTTACCTCCAACCCCTTCCTGCGCCTTTTCCCGGCTGCTCCCGAAGGGGCTGACTTAAATCCCCTGCTGCAGGACCCGGGGATGGTCTTTCATCCGCCGCTTCTGTATCTGGGCTACGTGGGCTTTTCCGTGCCCTTTGCCTTCGCGCTCGCAGCCCTGATCAGCGGTAAGCTCGATGTGGCCTGGGCGCGCTGGATGCGTCCGTGGACGACGGCGGCGTGGATTCTTCTCACGCTCGGCATCAGTCTGGGTTCCTACTGGGCCTACTACGAACTCGGCTGGGGCGGCTGGTGGTTCTGGGATCCGGTGGAAAACAGCTCCTTTATGCCGTGGTTGACCGGTACTGCGCTGATGCACAGCCTTGCCGTGACGGAAAAGCGTGGGTGCTTCAAGATCTGGACGGTGCTCCTTGCGATCATCACCTTTTCGCTCTCGCTTCTTGGGACCTTCCTCGTGCGCTCGGGGGTTCTCACGTCCGTTCACGCGTTTGCGACTGATCCGGAACGCGGCGTGTTTATTCTCGCCTTCCTCATCATCGTGATCGGCTTGTCGTTCCTTCTGTTTGCCTGGCGTGCTCCCACGGTGGGCCTCGGAGGCAACTTCTCGATGGTAAGTCGCGAGTCGATGCTTCTTGTGAACAACGTGCTTCTTGTTGTCGCGATGGGCGCGGTTCTTCTGGGAACGCTCTATCCCTTGTTCCTTGACGCTTTAAACGCCGGCAAGATCTCGGTCGGGCCCCCGTACTTTGACTCGGTCTTCGGGCCGATCATGCTGCCGATGCTATTCCTTTTGGGCGTGGCTCCGTTTGCCCGCTGGAAGGAAGCCGATCCGCTTACGCTTACCAAGAAGCTCTGGTGGTGCTTTGCCGCGGCCATTGTGATTGCCGCCGTGGTGCCTTTCCTCATGGGACGCTGGAGCCACTGGGTCTTTATCGGCGTGACGCTTGCGGTTTGGGTTGCCATTACCGTGGTCTACAACATCATCGACCGCGGCCGCAACATGCAGGGCAGTTTCTTTGCGAAACTTTTCCGTCATCCGCGTGCTTTCTGGGGCATGCAGCTCGCGCACCTGGGCGTGGCCGTTTTTGTGATCGGTGTGGCTCTTGTGAAGGGCTACCCGGCCGAACGCGATGTGCGCATGTACGTGGGCGAACAGGTGACGGTTGCCGGTTACAGCTTTGTCTTTAACGGCACGAAGGAAGTGCGCGGTCAGAACTACACGGCTGTGCGCGGTGACTTCACCGTGACGCGTGAAGGCAAGGAAATCACGCGGCTTTATCCTGAAAAGCGCAATTACTTCTCGTCCCGCTCCATGCCCATGACCGAAGCCGCGATCCGCCACTCGATCACCGGCGACATCTATGTAAGTCTCGGTGAGCCGACGCCTGACGGCGGCTGGATTGTGCGCGCTTACTCCAAGCCCTTTGTGACATGGATCTGGTGGGGCACGATCATCATGGCCTTGGGCGGCCTTTTGGCGATGACCGACAGACGCTACCGTCTGCGCCGCCGTGAAGACAAGGGTGCGGACGCCGCAGTGAAGGAGGCTTAAATATGCGTTGGAAGTTTCTGATTCCTCTTGCGATATTTCTGTTTCTTGCCGGGTTCCTCTTAAAGGGCCTTTACATGGATCCGAGAAAGGTTCCGTCTGCTCTGATTGACAAGCCGGCGCCGGAGTTTTCTCTGCCTCAGCTTCATGACCCGCAAAAGACCGTAACCAAGAAGGATCTTCTCGGGAAGGTCTACCTCTTAAACGTCTGGGCGAGCTGGTGTGAGTCCTGCCAGTACGAGCATCCCTTTTACGTGCAGTTAAAGCGCGCCGGTGAAAAGATCTTCATCGTGGGCTACAACTACCGTGACAAGCGCTTTGCCGCACAGCAGTGGCTCGATAACCTCGGAGATCCCTATGACGTGTCCGTGATGGACGCTGACGGCCGCACCGCCATTGACTTCGGTGTCTACGGTGCGCCCGAGACGTTCCTTGTGGACAAAAAAGGTGTGATCCGCCACAAAGTGGTGGGACCGGTGACGCCTGAAATCTGGAAAAACGAACTCAAACCGCTGATTGACAAGCTGGAGGCGCAATGAAAAAGCTCATCTGTGTATTAGCGGGCCTGTGCGCGTTCTCTGCTTCGTACGCGGCGGCTGAAGCGCCGGCCGCGGCCGCCCCGCATGAAGCAGCGCCCACGCAGTTTGATCCGGTGGCGCACAAGCGCGTTCTGGGCATTTCCGAGCAGCTCCGTTGCCTCGTGTGCCAGAACCAGTCGATTGCCGAAAGTAATGCGGAACTTGCGGTGGACCTGAGAAATCAGGTGATTGAGCAGATCAAGGCCGGCCGCAGCGATAAGGAAATCATCGACTACATGGTGGACCGCTACGGCGACTTTGTGCTCTACAAGCCGCCCTTTAAGGCATCAACGGCTATTTTGTGGCTCGGGCCCGTCGTGCTCTTCATTGCGGCGCTTCTTGGCTTTTACATCAACCTGCGCCGCCGCAAGCAGACGGTTCAGAAGACGGAAACGGCCTTAACGCCCGAAGAGCGTAAAAAGGCTGACGCCCTCTTGCGCGGAGAGTAACCGATGCTCATTACATTCATTATCTGTGCCCTGATTCTGACGGCGGCAGGGCTTGCCCTCATCGTCTGGGGGCTTGTGAAAAAGCACCGCGCGGATGCCGGAAAGGTGAGAGCCGAGCAAAACCTCGCGCTTTTGCGCGCTCAGTACGCCGAGCTTGAAGCCGACTACAAGGCAGGCAAAATTCCCGAGGACGAGTACACCGAGACCAAGACGGAAATCGAACACCGTGTGATCGAGGAGACTGCTGAAGGTGAGGAGAGCGTGCGGCGCGACGGCCGTCAGGGGCTTTACGCCGCCTTCGTGATTGTCGTTGCTGTCCCCGTTCTTGCGTTTGTGGGGTATGAGTACCTGGGGTCTCCGCAGGCACTGGACCCGGTCTTTATGCAGCAACAGCAGCAGAACATGACCGGCATGCAGGGACACTCCGAAGCCGATCTGATGGATTCCATCAAACTGCTGGAAGACCGTCTGAAGGAAAATCCCGACAACGCCGACGGCTGGATGATGCTCGCCAAGACCTACGCGTCCTTTAAAAACTGGAAGGAAAGTTCGCGCGCGTTTGCTGAGGTAAACCGCCTTGTGCCGCACAACCCGGACGTTCTCGCGGACTGGGCGGACGTTCTGGCAGCGACCACAGGTTCCATTGAAGGTAAGCCTCAGGAACTCATTGAGGAGGCTCTGAAAATCGATCCGATGCACTGGAAGGCACTGGCTCTGATGGGAACGCTCTGCTACGACAAGCGTGACTTTAAGGGTGCCGTGACTTACTGGGAGCGCATGCGTTCGGGCACTGAGCAGGGCAGCGAAGAGTGGCGTCAGATCACGGAAAACATTGAGCAGGCCCGCCGCATGGGGGGACTTCCTGCCGAGACAAGCGCCCTGCAGCCGGCACCTGCCGGGGTAAAAGCGCCCGTGAAGGAAAAGGCCGCGGCGCCCGGTAAGGTCTTTATTACAGGAACGGTGGATGTGGCCCCCGCGATGAAGGGAAAACTCACCGGTAAGGAAACGGTCTTTGTGTTTGCACGCAGTGTGACGGGTAGCAAAATGCCGGTTGCCTTTATCCGCCTGGATGCGGCAAACCTTCCCGCGAGTTTCCGCCTTGACGGCATGAGCCAGATGGGAATGGGCGTGAAGACCCTGGCTGACGTCACGGAAGCCATTGTTGAAGCGCGCGTTTCCCGCTCCGGCAACTTTATGCCCGGTCCCGGCGATCTTGAGGGTTCCGCCGGAACCGTTAAGGTCGGGGCTGAAGGCGTGAAGATTGTGATTGACCGTGTGGTACCTTAAGGTTTGCCTTCCGGTATCGCCTTAAGCTAAGCGGAAAAAGCAGCTGGAATCAGATCCCGCTGCTTTTTTTCGTTATGTTGTCTGAAGTGCTTTTTGATGGAGATGTGTGATGTCTGAAACCCGTCTGAGCCGTCGGGCTCTCTGCAGTGCAGCCGCGGTGCTCATGATGCCGGCAGCGGCTTTGCCTGCGGTTGCCGGACAAACGACCGTGACCGCGGCAAAAGCCGATCTTACCGTCGTGGTTTTTTCCCGGTCTTGAAACAATCGATGCCATGGGGCCGGTGGAGATGCTCGGAACTCTTGCAGACTCCACGCGGTTTGTGTCGCTTGACGGCGGCATTGTCAAAAGCGCGCAGGGCGTGCCGGTGATGACGGAAAAGTTCGTGTCTGAGGATCCTGTGAGAATTCTTCTTGTGCCGGGCGCAGCGCCTCAGGTTCTGCCCAAAGAGAAAGCGTTTTTTGAGGGAGGTAAAGCCGCGGCACAAAAAGCAGAATATGTGCTCACGGTTTGTACAGGCTCATTTCTCGTGGCGCAGACAGGACTTCTGAAGGGACGCAAAGCGACGAGCAACAAAAAGGCACTGCCCATGGTGATGAAGCGCGTGCCGGATGTAAATTGGCAGAAGAAAGCCCGCCGGGTAGCAGACGGTAAGTTCTACACGTCCTCGTGTATTACGGCCGGCATGGATATGGCGCTCGGGTTTATTGCTGACCGGTATGGAGAAAACGAAGCTCGCCGTATTGCGGCATTTACCGAGTATCGCCGAAGCGCGGATCCGGCGGACGACCCGTTTGCGGCAGGTTAACGGACTGCGGGTGCAGAAGAACGTCATCGACTGCGTGGCGCCGTAATGTCGTTCTGCTCTTTTGCAGCAAAAAACCGCCGTCTCTGTCAGAGAGTCCGGCGGTTTTTTGTAACTTCCCGGGGCGCAGCCGTTACGGAGCGCGAGCCTTTGCAAAGCTCTGTTTCGGGGTGTTGCAGAATGAGTTTTTAAAGGAAAAAGGCGGGCACAATAGGCTCTGAGCAGTACTTAACAACAAAAAGGACATAAAAAATGAGAGCAACGCATTCTCTGAAGATTCTGGCTTTTGTAACGCTTGCCGCGGCCGGCTCTGCCGCGCTTGCTCAGCTTCCTGAAGGTGTGCAGACGGGCCGTAACGGTACGGAAGTGATGCTTACCGGTCAGGCAACGCTCACACAGACAAACAACGAAGCCGTCGTGAATCTCTACTGCACGGAAATCGGTGCTGATGCGGCTGACGTTGCGCGCAAGGTGATTGAAGCTACGAACACGGGGCTCACCGAACTCAAAAAACTTGGCCTCGATGCCCGTTATGAAACGACGCAGCTCTCAAGCTGGCCGCACTACAGCGACACCGTAAAGACAGCGCGCACAAAGACTGCTGCCCCGAAGATCACCGGCTGGCAGGTCCGTCAGAACGTGCAGATCACCGTCAAGGACGCGGAAAGCGCCGCCAAGATCGCTCAGGCAGCACAGAAGTACTTTGCCTTTGAAAGTGTGAATTTCTCCCTGAGCCGCGAAGCGCAGGAAGCTATGCAGGGGACGCTCACCCGTATGGCGATTGAAAACGCCGCCAAAAAAGCTGTGGAAGCGGCCAAAGCGCTCGGCAAGACCGCCTCTGACGTGAGGATTGAAAGTCTCTCCTTTAACGGCAGCGGCAACTACTATGCGCCCCGGATGCTCAGGGCCAGTGCCGTGATGGACGCCGCAGCCGGTAAGGCAAGCGCTGCACTCCCGGTTTTTGAAGCCGGTGATACGTCGGTGACGATGACGGTGCAGGCAAAGGCCGTTATCCGTTAATCACTTTTTTTTCCACATTCGCGCGGGCGCGGCGACGGGCTGACAAAACGGCCTCGACCTGCGCCTGTTCTTTTTCAAGGCGCCGGGCGTTGAGTGACTGTGCTGTCACCGCTACCACAATGATGACGCCGCCAAAAATTTCAATCCACGTCATGGTGACTCCGAGCAGCATGACCGACAAAACCACGGCTACGAGCGGTTCGGCACTTGTGAGCATCGAGGCAATCGCAGGCGAAATGTAGCGGGTGCTTGCAAGAAACGCCGTAAGCGCAATGACGGTCCCCACGATCACAATAAAGGCAAAGCAAAGCGAGGACTCCCAGGTCCACTGTGCGTGAGAGGTCCAGGGCGGATTGATAAAGCAGGCAATAACGCCGCCGATAAAAATCCCCCAGCTCACAACGGGTGTTGTGCCTCCGACGCGCGCCATGACGCGTTTGGGTTGCAGCGTATAGATGATGAAGGTGATGATCGCGGCAAGCGACCACAGGCACCCGGTGAGGGAGAGATGAACCGAGCTTAAGACCCCCTTGGTGACAAGAAGCGTTACGCCCACCACGGCGCAGAGCATGCAGCCCATCTCAAAGACCCGCACACGTCTGTGGGCAAAAAGCGCGAGGTAGAGCACCATGAATAAGGGCGTCATCGACTGGAAAATGGTCGCGGTGCCGGCGTTAAGGTAAAAAATCGCGAGGAAAAACGTGAGTTGCGACACTCCGATCATGATGCCGCAAAGCGTGATGTCAAAGGCGTCGCGCTTATTTTGCATGGGAGCAAGAGCAGCTTTTCCGCGCTGCAGAAACAGCAGAATCAGAAGAATGCTTCCGGCACAAAGAAGCCTGAGACTCACAAGGTCCCAGGGTGTAAAAGAAAAGTGCTGCAGGACGTTTTGGCCCGCAACACCCATCGCGCCCCAGGCGCTTGCACCGAGTAACGCCAGCAAAATACCTTTGGTGGAATTGGATAACTGCATTCCTGCACCGTCTGCCTTAACGAAAACGGGCGGATGATATTACGAAGGGCGGCAGCGAAAGTCCGGCGGCGTTGATCTGAGGAAAACGTCCGTCAGATCGGTGACATGTTTTTCATGGCCTTTGCAATCTGCGCGTCTTCGGGCGTCAGATAACGGCTTGTGGTGCCGATTGAGGCGTGGCCCATCGCGTTTTGCACGACGTTGATGTCCATGGTGCGCAAGGCACAGGAGGCAAAGGTGTGACGCAGCCAGTGGGTCGAGGCGGCCCGGAGTTTGGCGGCGTCTGCGGGACTTTTGTCTTCAGCGGCAAGCGCAGCGCCCTCAAAGAAATTTTCCAGTGCCCTGTACAGCCCCGAGCGCGAAATCGCGGTAAGGCTTGCGGGGTCCTTTTTTCGCCCGATCCCGAGACTGGCGACAAGCGCTGTTTTGGGATCGGCTTTTAAAACCGGGGGGAGGTCTCTGAGGCTGAAGTAGAGATTGATGGCGTCAAGCGCTTCGCTGCTTACGGGCAGCCGCCTTACCTTGTCGCCCTTGCCGACGATTTCGATCACGAGAAGATCATCGTCGCCGATTCGCCGCGTCACGAGCCACCCGGCTTGGGCGTGAATGATTTCAGAGGCGCGCATCCCGAGGCCCTTACCGAGACAGAGCACCACGCGGATGCGGGCGGAAGCGAGGTTTTCCGGAAGGCTGTCGAGGTACTCGAGCACGTCTTCCCACTGGGATTCAGACAGCGACCTGTCGGCAAAATCGCGCGGGGCACCTTCGCCCGGCAGAAGCCTCACTTTGCCTGAGACCTGATCAAAGGGGTTGTACTGCAGATAGCCGGTTTTGACGAGAAAACTGAAGAGAAGCCGGATCACGGTCAGGCTTGTTTTGCGGCTTGTGGCCGTTATAGGGCCGCCATGCCGGCGACGTTCTTGCGGCATTTTTCGGGCCGATCCAAAGTGCCTGAGGTTCTTTCCAGAGTTGCTGCCAGACGGCCGGATCCGTGCGCCCGAGGCCTTCAAGCCACCGGGGAAAAAGGGCGGCGTCTTTGGCGGTGATGGAACTTAAGGCAAGTCCCCGCTCAAGCGTGCACCAGAGAATAAAGCGCTCGGCTTCCTTGCGGTACTGCGCGCGGGTGTTGGGA
>OBKS01000763.1_pt1 | contig 27777 bp, 20 predicted proteins | sample 1517381 | NCBI WGS metagenome assembly OBKS01 (sample SAMN04571686, study PRJEB22368) | human gut metagenome | biome: human gut; material: stool | host: Homo sapiens | place: Luxembourg | collected 2012-08-03 | reverse complement strand
CTCTGGATGATATTCTTGGAGAAGACAACCAGTTTGGCCTGAAAAGCGGCTCCGCCATGTCTGCAGACACGGTTAATATCTTTAATTCGGCAACCACCAAGCTTGCCGCTTATTATTCTGGAAATGAATGGAGAAGAAGGGGATCTACGGAAAATATCGGCAATATGCCGGTGTTCAGCCATGAACCCCTGACCATTACGCGCAAAGCTGGTTCCGATGTTACAGCTGTGGTCATTGGGGAAGTATCCCTGAAGAATCAGAAGCTGGTCGTTCCCACATTCAATTCCCTTCTTCACACTCGCCTGCCCCTTTCCCAGACTTTGGCTGAAATAGCTTTGCAATTGCCTGATGACGCCGTCATCAACATTCCCGCAGATGACAAAAATGCCATGGTCAAGGTCGTCAACAACAACGGTTCCTGGAAACGTCAGGACAATGGAGAGGACGTTTCCAATATCCCCTTCAGCGGAGTTTTTTCCATCTACTACGAATCTTCCAAGACACCTTCCTACATCACGGTGTCCAGCAAACATCAAACCAACAAATAACCAGCCATGTTCTATCGCTCCCTTTTCACCAATGCTTTCACCGCCTGCGCTCTCTTTTCTGGAGAAATTGCCTTAGCGGACAGTTTCAATATCAGCAATGACGATTCCTCCGCATATTCCCTAATCAATTCTCTCGGAGAACCGCTGAATGCAGGCAATGCCATTTTAGGTACCTTCAGCAGCGGTACTTGGAGTTATGATGTGACCACCAGCCGATGGAACTTCCAAGGCAATTCGTATGCACAGGATCAACTGAAATACAGTGATCTGATGAGCATGCAGAACAACTTCACCAGCGCGTTGACAAATATACCGGAAGAGCAAAATGGCGGCGTCGCTGACGGCAGATTTAACTTGTCCGGAGATTACTCTTCTTCCCTGACATCCCCGGTTTATCTAATGGTGACGGGACAGGATGGAGAAACAGCTCTTTTTGTCTTTAAAGACGTATCCAGCGACAGTCTGCTTAATTACGATAATATAGATATATCCGGCACCGAGACGTTCGATCTGTGGCTTACGACCAAGGAGCAGGCTCTAACAAACGAGCTTGACTACTACACCGAATGCATCCTGGGAAACATCAATCTGCAAAACAATACCATCCAGCTTTTGATCCCGGAACCCGCGACAGCCACCATGAGCTTGCTGGGTTTGACGGCCCTGATGGTACGCCGTAAACGGAAATAGAAGCTTCCCTTTTCATCAACCCCCTGTACGGGTATTTTCCGTACAGGGTTTTTTGTTCTGCCAATTGTTCATCCTCCATCTTCTTCTGCATTTTCCCTCCAGAAAACCCATGGAGCCCGGCAAATAAAACGCCCCGCGCACTCGGAAAGAGCGGCGGGGCGCCTGTTCAAACGGTAAAAACCGCAGGAGTTATTTCTTAACGGGAATAATATCCAATTCCGCTACGGCGGCGTAATCCCGCCCCTGCGTCTCACTAAGGGCGGAGAAGCGGAAATAACGCGCCTTGACGGGAGCCTGGAATTTCACTTCCTGTAGGTCAGCGCTGTCCGGGAAAGATCCCTTGGCGGCAGGCTGCCATTTCTCTCCGTCCGTGCTCACGTCCACGGAATAATCTTTCACGCGGCCATTGCTGCCGCCATCCTGACGTGGAAGATAAGTGATTCCGGAGAATTCCCGCTCCTTACCCAGGTCCACGACCAGTACATGCGGATGTTTGGTCACGGTTTTATTATATTCAGAGTGCCAGAAGGTGCCGGGATCACCGTCAATGGCGAATTCGGCGTCCGCTTCGCCCTGCTCCTGGCTGGTTACGCTCTTGACCGTATACTTGTCCGTGCGGGTCAGCATGGTCATATCCAGCCGGGCCGCAGGCACGCGGATTTCCCCCTTGTAGGACTTGGCGGTAATGGGCCGCATAAAGAAGGACATCGGGTAGGGCGGGACCGCAGGAAGCACCCCCCAGGCCGCGCGTGGCGGAAGAGAGAACCAGCACGGTCTTATCCGTCGTCTTCGGCAGTTCCACGGGGTGGTTTGCCAGGATCAAATCCGTGGTGGTATACGGAAGGGCGGAGAAAGCGAACGGTGCGCCCACGGAACCGAAAAGCAGGCCGTTCCCCTTGTCGTCCGTAACGGCCACCCAGCGGGTATCCTCATGGTTGCCGCAATCCTGCGGTCTGCCGTACGGGAAGAAAGAATCCCAGGCTGTCGTTTTATACACGCCCAGAGGCATGCCGCTCTTGCGGTCCGCATAGTTTTCTTCCGGCCCGCGCCCGTAATAGGCTACGTTGTCCATATTCGCCGGCAACTGGAGTTCGTATCCCAGGCGCAGCAGTTCCAGGGGATTGCCGCGCGGAAGCAGTACGGACTGGCAGACGACAGTTCCATCCGCATAGATGGTCCATTCCAAATTATTGATGAAATGGGTGTTCGTATCGTTCAGGGGTTGCTTCCTGGCCGTGATGGTGGTCTTGGTATCGCCGTAGCCGCTGATGTTTTCAGCCTGTTTGCCGCTCACCTTGATGGATTGTTTGACGGTGACGCTATTGCCGTTATCAATGGCTTCGTAACTGAGCAGTTCATGCTTCAGTTCACGGAGGCCGTTAGCCATGCTCTTGGCCATGACGCCCGGCTCATTGCTGGAGGCGGCGCGCAGGGCGTTCACCGCCATGGGCGTTTTAAACAGAGGCTTGCCGTTTACCGTGAACTGGGCCAGTTCCCCGGTGGCCGCGTCAAACTGCACGGAAAAATCCTTGCCGGAAACGGTATGCTTGTCCGTGCTGAGGCTGACTTTGCCCGCAGGAGCCTTGAACGCAGGCAGATCTCCCTGCACGGGAAGCTGGAGCTGGTCAAAGGCCAATTCATATCCCTTCTTGGCCCACCCCCTGTCCTTCTTCAGCTTGTAACTTATGCGCAAGGCATACTCCCCCGGTTTCCGGTTTTTCAACTGGGGAATGTCCGGAATGGGAACCACAATCTTTTCTCTGGGACCGGCCGGAGGCGTGTCCAGCCTGCCTTCAGCCACTGCATTGCCGTTTTCCGTGAGGGTCCAGGTAATGTCGTATGGAGAAAGGTCCGTAAAGAAATTCTTGTTGAAAATGGAAATCCTGCCGTTGTCCGTCAAAGATGTGGAAATATTCTGATAGACGTGCTTGACTTCAAAATAACCCGGTTCCGGCGTACGATCCGACAGGATGGTGCCGTTGAACACAAACTGGCCGCTATTGGGATGGTCGTTGAAATCGCCGCCGTAGCAGAGCATCTTTTCTCCATTCGGCAGGGTCTTGTACAAGCCCTGGTCCACCCAGTCCCAGATGGCGCCGCCCATAATGCGGTCGGAAGACTCGATGGCCTCCCAGTAATCCGCCAGGTTGCCCATGGCGTTCATCATGTTGTGTGCGTACTCGGAAATATAGTAGGGCTTGGGAAAATCCTTGTTGCCCGCCATGGAACGCGTCCAGTCCACGGACGGATACTGGTTGGACCCCAGGTCCACAATGTCATTATTGCGTTCGTAGTGGGTGGGGCGGGACATATCCCTGGCCTTCACCATCTTTTCCGCACTGCGGAAATTCTGGCCGGGGCCGGCTTCATTCCCCAGGGACCACATAATCACGCAGGGATGGTTCTTGTTGCGCTCCACCATCGCCATGATGCGGTCCACGTGGGCCGGCATCCACTCAATGGGATGGGAAAGGGACTCCTTGCCATAGTAATAGCCGTGGGACTCGATGTTGGCCTCATCCTGCACGTAAATGCCGTACTTGTCACAGAGGTAATAAAAATAAGGATCCGCGGGATAATGGGAACAGCGCACGTGGTTGATATTGGCGCGTTTCATCATCCGCACTTCTTCCTCCATCTGCTCCGGAGTCACGTAATGCCCTGTTTCCGGATGGCTTTCATGGCGGTTCACGCCCTTTACCTTCACCGGCTGGCCGTTTACCAGGAACACGCTGTCCTTAATCACCACATTGCGGAAACCCACGCGGGAGGAAACCATTTCTTCCGTCTTCCCGTCACGCTTCAGCGTCAGTACCAGGGTGTACAGGTTGGGCTCCTCCGCAGACCATAGTCTGGGTTTGGAATAAATGCCCAGCAGGGAAGTTTTAAAATCCTTCATGCCGGTAATGCGCAAGGGCTTTTCCAACACGCCGTCATATGGCGCATCCTTGGGCTTGACAGGTTCTACCAGTTTTCCGGCAGCGTCATAAAGGGCCATGGAAACCGTGCAGCCGTCCAGCTTTTCCGTTGCCGGAAACAGATTGCGAACATCCACATCCACCTGAAGGCGCCAATCGCCGTCCACGGTCCCCGGTTTGGCATGGTCAATATTCAAAGCCCAATCCCTCTGGTCCACCGGATTGGCCTGTGCGAAAAAGTCGCGGATGTGAACTTTCGGCAGCGCAAAGATGGAAACATTGCGGAAAATGCCGGACAGGCGGAACATATCCTGGCATTCCAGATATGCTCCGTCGGAATGGCGGTACACCTCTGCGGCCACCACATTCTCCCCCTTCTTAAGGTAGGGGCTGATGTCAAAACGGGCCGGATTCCGGGAATCTTTGGAAAAACCTACATACTGCCCGTTAATCCAGAGGTAGAAGAAGGAATCCACTCCGTCAAACTGCATGTACACTTCCCTGCCGTCCCAGTCCGCAGGCACTTCAAAAGTGCGGCGGTAGGAACCTACGGGGTTCCGTTCCTTGTAGGACGTATAATTCTTGTTGGAAGGCTCCTTCATTACATAAGGCCAGGAGCGTTCAAAGGGATACGGCTGATTGGAATAAATGGGGGTGCCGTAACCCTGAGTCTGCCAGGAGGAAGGCACCTTAATCTCCTTCCAGTCCTTTACGTCGTAATCCGGCTTGTAAAAATCGACCGGGCGGCTCTGGGGATCCTTCGCCCAGTGGAACTTCCACTGACCGTTCAGGGACCTGCGCCATTTACTGTTTTCAGGCAGCACTTTCAAGGCGGACTGCAAATCGCTGAAAGACGCGAAAAAGGCGGTTGGAGCTTCCTTATTCAAATGCAGGTTTTGTTCCTGTTCCCATTCCAGCCCTGTGGGGGCTGGCGCGGGGGCGGAATCGCCCGGTGCTCCCAGGCCGCACATGGCGGAACTTACCGCCAGCGCGGTACAGGATAAAAGCCAGGATCTGGTCGTTCTCATGAAATCAATATGTGTCGGAGTTGATATGCACAAACGGATTGTCCTGTTACATACGAATCCACAATTCTAATTCTAACAGCAAACTTGCCCTTTGCAAGCTGCTGTTGCGTTTATGAACGGCCTGCAAACGCAGCCGTTAAAAAGTATGCCGGAGCTGGAGAACGCCCACACACTGCATGGATTCCTGCTGGGTGTACTCCTTGGTCATGTAATGCAGGCCGAAAAGCAATTCCGAGCGCTTGTACCGGAGGCCGAAGCCATAACCCCATTCTCCCACTACGGGATACTTGTTCACATACTTGGGGGAGGAACGAAACACCGTACCATCCAGATACAGGTCATGAGCCACGGCTCGCACGGCAGCATGAATATAACCGTAATACCCCCAATTGGAAACGGACATCCTGTTATAAACGAAGGGAGGCGCTGCGCTGGTCGCGCCGCGAATGCTGTTCTCCGGAGAAGTATTGCCCAGATTATAGCCGAAGCGGAAGGACATGCACCTTTACTGTGCCGGCGTCCGCATGCCAGTAAGCCAGGGCATCCGTTTCAAAACCGGAGCCGTAGCGCTTCTCCAGTCCGCGCAGGCGGTAATACCGCTTGAAAAACAAATTGGCGGTCATCTCTCCGGGGAGCTGGTTGGCCCAGCCGGGCCATTGCTCCATACCCCACAGCTTATGGATGAAATGCTGGGAGCCCTTGGCGAGGGAATTCGTGCCCGTGGTGCCGAGCTGCAGCTCCAGGGAATTGGCCCGGTCTTCATTCTTAACCAGGGAGGTCAGCCCCAGCGTCAGGTTGCCCACATAGGGGTGCTGGTTGTAGATGGGATAGGTGGCCTTCTGCTCCGGGGTGTACATGAGCTGGGTCAGGTCCAGGCCCCACTGCTGGCGCAGGTTGGCGGAACCGCTCATGCCCATGAACCGCCGCCAGGAATCCGAGGCGTTCGTGCCGCCCAGCACTGTTCCCAGCATGCCGGAAAACGTATGGCTTCGGGACGTGGTGCCGGACATCCACGCAAAGCGGACGCCGTTGGTATAATTATCATCATCCCCCACGAACATATCGTTTTCCAGATGAAAACTGATAACAGAGCCCTCCTGCGGCGCTTCTATCTGCTGGGTTCCCGCCTGAAGGAAACTCACCGGCAACAGGGCGGCGCACATGCACAAAGCCGTACATTTCATGCGGGGCAGTTTGTGCGTTTCACTTCCGCGTGGCAAGGAAAAATCAGGCATGTCCTGCGTTTGCACTTTTCAAAGCCGGCAAATATCCACAAACTTCATCCGTTCCGCCACAGTCCCTTACACCATGATTATTGACACGCACTGTCATCTGGCTTCCGCTCAATTCGACCAGTCCCGCAGGGAAACCTACGTCCAGCATGCCCTCCGGGAAGGCATTGACCGCATGATTACGCTGGGGGCGCGGATGGATGACTGGGAGGCAAACACGGCATGGGCGCGCCAGTTTCCCGGCGCGGTTTTTTGTGCGCTGGGCATCCATCCGGACGATGCCCATGACGCCCCGGCAGACTGGGCGGACCAGCTTTTCCGGAAGGCGCAGGACGTTCCCCTGGCCGCCATCGGGGAAACGGGCCTGGATTACTTCCATGGGGCACCCCAAGGCTGGGAGACGGAACAATTCCACCGCCTTCAGCAGAATATGCTGGAACAGCACTTTGATTTGGCGGCGAGCCTGGGCCTTAATATCGTCCTGCATACGCGGGACCGGAAAGGCACCGCGAGCTTTGAGGACGCCTTGGCGATTGCCCGGAACTACGCGGGCCGTGTGCGTCCCGTATTTCACTGCTTCATCGGAAATACCGCTCAGGCCATGCGGATCTTTGACGAACTGGACGGCATGGTCTCCTTCACCGGAGTAGCTACTTTTAAAAACGCGCCCGTAGTGGCGGAAACTGCAAGCTGGTGCCCGGAAAACCGTATCATGCTGGAAACGGACTCCCCCTATCTCAGCCCGGAACCCCTCCGGGGCCGCATGAACGAACCCGCTCATTCATACAGCCCGTTTCATCGCCGCTGCCAGAGGAATGAACCTGGAAGATCTGGCCCATGTAACGACCCGAAATGCGGAAACCTTTTATAATCTGGGCAAGGTCTGAAAAAAAATCCCGACAATCCGCGCTACCGCCTTGAATCCGAAATCATAAATTAGTATGAACAGGGCACACATGAAAACGCCATTCATTTTAACCTGCGCCTGCGCTGCCGCGCTGGTATTCCCCCTCTCTTCCTGCTCCACCCAGAATTCCTCCACGGCCAGTTACGACACTGCGGAACCGGCCAGCGGCGAAATCCCGCCGTGGATTGCGGAAAGTTCTGATCCCGCTTACGAATCCGGCCATTACAGCCCGGTTCAGAGTTCTTCCAGCTACGCTTACAATCCCCCCGCCAAGCCTTCCGTCACTAAAAAATCATCCGCGCGGAAGAGCACGGCCGGCAGCAAATCCTCCCGCAGCACGGCTGCCAGAAAGAGCTCCTCCCGTAAATCCGCTCCCAAGGCCCGCACCTACACCGTGAAAAAAGGCGATACGCTGGGAGCCATCGCCCGCAGGAACGGCACCTCTGTCAAAGCTCTCAAGAGGGCTAACGGCCTTAAGTCCGATCTGATTCACATCAACCAGAAGCTGACAATCCCGCGTTCCAAGTAATCCGGGAAACCCCTCCCGGTTTCACCACTTATGAAGCCTCTCTTTCTCCTGGCCGTCTTCCCCGTGGTTCTCATGGGGTGGATGTCCTGTTCCCGCTCCGGCACGGGCCATGCGGCCCTGCCGGATCCGCGCACCGTGGACAAATCCGTCCCGGAGTATAAAAACCCGTTTCATCCTTCTACGTACGCTCATTTCGTGGCCCGCAAGGACTACCGGAAAACGTACGACGTCTATAAGGACGATACCTTGTTGAACCGCCAGCCGAAAAAATCCCGAAAAATCTTCGTCTGCCTGGACGAACAACGGGGCCAGTATCTGGTGGACGGCTTGGTCGCCATGGACTTCCCCCTCTCCTCCGGCGTAAAAGCCTATCCGACCAAAACGGGGGACTACGCCGTTATCTCCAAAAAGGAAGACCATACTTCCAACCTCTACGGCAAAATGTACGATGCCGAAGGCAAATGCATCAACTACAATGCCGAATCCACGGATCCCGTACCGGAGGGAGGTCGTTTTGACGGCTCTCCCATGCCTTATTGGCAGCGTCTTACCAATGCGGGGCTGGGCCTGCATGTAGGGAAAGTTCGGCGGCATCCTGTTTCCCATGGCTGCGTCCGTCTGCCGCGAAATGTTGCGGAAATTCTCTACAGGCAAACCAGCATAGGAACGCCCGTTACCATCCAGAAAACGCCGCTTCCCGTATCGGAAGCGCAGAAAATCCCTCCCGCACAACAACAGGAATCCGAAGGCCGTAAACAATAGCCTGCCGGGAAAACGCCCCCTTTAAAACACAAACTATTTTAAAAAGACTGCCCGAAAAGCAGTCTTTTTTCTATCCCATTTTTTCCAAAGCATTAACATGACGTATAAAAAAATTATATTTCCTAAATTATTGCACTATTTTTACGGCCACACAACGAAAAGAAGCGTTTTGTAATCCTCATCGGAGGGCAAATAAAAATGCCGGATAAGATGACTGGGTAAAACCAATCACCTTATCCGGCATTTTTTGTCCCCCAGCAAAAAACAGCCATAAGAATAACAGACATATATGAAAAGAAATGCAATTGATTTAGGCACACTGGACGTATGCACATTATTCAGAAAGTATTTTATCCCGACCTTATTCGGGATGCTTAGCATATCGGCAGTAACGGCAGTAGACGGAATACTCGTCGGCCACGGAATCGGAAGCGATGGCATTGCCGCTATCAATATATGCATTCCCCTGCTGATGCTGTTTACCGGGATAGGGCTCATGGCAGGCGTAGGCTCATCCGTAGTCGCTTCCATTCAGCTATCAAAAGGAAAACTGGGGGCAGCGCGCCTTAATGTCACTCAGGCCTTGTTGTTCGTCACCATTGCCGCCATCGTGCCATCTGCCTTGATGATGGCATATCCGTCAGCTACAGCCCGATTTTTAGGCGCTTCCGAACATCTTACCCCCATGGTTAGGGAATACCTGTTGTGGTTCATCCCCTCGTTGATATTCCAGATGTGGTGCTCTGTCTGCCTATTCATGATTCGTTTGGATGGCGCTCCGAAGTTGGCTATGATGTGCAATATCATTGCTGCAATCATCACCGTAATACTCGGTTGGCTGTTTATCTTTCCATTGGGCTGGGGATTGACGGGAGCTGCTTTCGCCGCAACCATAGCACTGTTTGCGAGCGGCGCCACGGGCCTTATTTATTTATGGAAATTTGCACATAAACTGCGGCTTTATCCTATTAAATGGAGCATCAGAAGTTTTCGGTTCTCCCTCCTTAATATTGTCTGCCAATGTCGCATCGGTTCTTCCGCTTTGCTGACTGAAGCGACACTGGCCACGCTCATGTTCGTCGGGAACCACACATTGATGAAATATCTGGGAGATAATGGAGTAGGAGCGTTCGGCATTGCCTGCTATTACCTTCCGTTCGTATTCATGGTAGGCAATGCCATAGCGCAATCAGCGCAACCCATCATCAGCTATAACTTCGGGCTTGGAGAGAAAAAACGCGTAGCCGATACAAAACGGATCGCATTATTTACCTCCGTTGTTTGCGGCATAGTCACGACGGCAGCATTTATTTTGTTCCCGCATATTCTGGTAGGCTTGTTCGTCAATCCGGACAGCACTGCGGCGCTCATAGCCATTGAGGGATTTCCATATTTCTCCCTGGCATTTGTTTTCTTCATCATCAACCTGATGCTCATCGGTTATTACCAAAGCGTGGAAAATGTAAAACTCGCTAATTTGTTTGCCCTGTTGCGAGGATTTGTTTTTCTTATTCCATGCTTTATCCTGTTGCCTGAAGCAATGGGAACGAACGGTGCGTGGCTAGCACTTTGTCTGTCGGAAATGTTGACCATATTAACAGTTGCTGTCCTATTTATTCTACGCAAAAAGAAAACACTTCTGCATCAAACAGGTGAAGAATGCAGTTAAAAAGATTGTTCTCAGGCATGCCATGACACGCGCATAAAATACTTGCAAGCGAATACAGATGACTTAGCACTTTGTCTTCCCTGAACTGGCTACAGCTTTAAAAATTATTAAACAAAAGATATTTCTTTAACAAAGTTTTTCTGGGAAAACGACAGGATAGGGATTACCCTCTGCTGCGAGAAACCCTAAGATTTTTGTTATGCCTGCATCTCCGGAGCGCATTCTGGAAAATTTGTTCCCCTTTTACCGGCAGGAAGAATTTCCCGTTCTCCTGCACCAGTATAAAACGTGGTCGGAAAGTCGCCCTCTGGAAGGATGCCGGATTATTGACGCTTCTCCCGTGTTCCGGAATACCTGCGCCAAATACGCCTCTCTTCTGGCCGCAGGAGCGGAGCTGACAGTAGCGGTCTCCCCGGTAATGCCCTATGACCCGGAAACAGCCGTATTATTGGGACAGTATGGAATTCCCGTGGTGGAAGCGGAACGGGCAGGCGGACCTTATGATGTGGTCATGGACTGCGCCGGAGCGCTCAGCCATGTTCCCAGCCGCTGCGGGTATGTGGAATTAACCCGCTCGGGTGCGGAACGCTATGCGGCATGCACGCAGCCCGTGTGGATGGTGGACGCCGGAAAGATTAAACAGATAGAAACCTGCCTTGGAACCGGAGAAAGTTTTTTCCGGGCTCTGGAATCTCTTGGAATAAAAAATGAACAGGGACAGACTCTGGTAATCATTGGACATGGAAAAGTTGGCCGCGGAATAGCTCTGCATGCTCTCAGACGGAAACTGAATGTCATTGTAGCGGACGTGGAAAAAAAACCTCTGGCTTCCGCCTCTTTTGTGCCGGCAACGGACAGGGAAACCCTTACTGACGCAATCAGGCATGCTTTCTGCGCCGTTACGGCTACAGGAAAGCGGCATGCCATGTCAGGGCTTATTGAGCCGGCCATGCCTTTCTCTTCCGGCGTTCTGCTTGCCAATATGGGTGTGGAGGATGAATGGGGGCCGGAAATTCCGAAAAACCGCCTGCTGAACGAAGGCCGCCCTCTTAATTTTATTCTGCCGGACCCTACGCAAATGCGTTACATTGATCCGCCCCTGGCTCTTCATAACCAGGGAGCTCTGGAACTTGCCGAAGGCCGAGTTTTGCCAGGCCTTTTTCCTCCTCCGCCGGAAATGGAAGAGCATTTTCTTTCCCTGATACGTTCCTGCGGTTCCGTACCGCCTGACATGCTGAACTGGATTTCCTGACTTATCATCTTGTCTTTGCCGGGATAAAGCGGTAGCTTATAGAATACGGTCGGGAACTTATTGTTCCATGGTCGGTTTGACGTTTCATTGACTTCGCAACTCATGAACACTTATTATTTCTACCGCAGTTATCGGCTGGGAGGGAGAATCCTCGGAACCCTGGGGTGCAGCCTGGCCTGGGCTTTTTTCGGTTCCGGCTGGTGGAACTTTCTTCTCGGCGCCCTTTTACTGTTCCTGTGGCTTCCCGTTATTATGGGCAGGCCTTATTTTCTCACAATCACTTCTTCTTCCATCTTCTGGGGCAACAGCATTTCACGCAGGGAAATACCGTGGGAATTAATTGAACGCATAGGATGCACTCCAAATAATGAGGCAGAACCCGGATTGATGATTAAACTGAAGGACGGACGTATTCTGGATGTGGAACATTCCTGTTTCAATTCCATATCCTCCGTCCGTGAAGCCATTCTTCAAGCATCCGGTTTTTATCCCTTTCATCTTGCTCCGGACTTGTTCGCTCCTCCGGGTCTGCTGGGCGAGTGATACGGAGTAAAATTTGTCAATTCTCCGCTCTGAATATTTATTGTCCTTGCATCTTCTCATTTCCGGATAGTGGCATTCTTCCGTCGTCGCAGAAGTTTCCGGTGATGCCCCTTGCGCTCCATGCAGGTGTTCCGTCTTTTCAAGGCAGATTACAGTTTTCCTGTAATGGAAAATAAAAAATGTTCCACGTAGAACATTTATGTGAATAATATTTCTTTTCCATTCATTCTCAGCCAATAAAAAACAGGCGTCATGTCTCCACAACGCCTGTTCCTCTGTATGAACGATTTTGTGCCACCAAAATCAATTGGGAGATCTCATCGGCATGAGCACATACAGGAACTCATCGCCAATCTTCAAGACGCCGGGACTCATTTCATCAATAAGGTTCAGCGTAATGACCGTATCCCCGGCCATCGTCTTCAGGGGAGCCATGAAGAAATCCGGATTAAAGGAAATGGAAAGCGGCCTTCCGGAATAAGTGATTGTCATCGATTCATGAGCTTCGCCCACTCCTTCTGCGCTGGAAGCCACTTCCAGTTCGTTTTCACGAAAATTCAGCTTGATATTTGTGCTCTTATCCACGGAAAGGAGAGAAACACGGCGTACTGTCTCCAGCAGTTCCCCGCAGGGAAGTTCGATACTTTCCTTGCAATCCGTCGGAATTACCTGCCGGTAGTTCGGGTAATTGCCGTCAATCAGTTTGCTGATTAAGAGCGTATCGTTGATTTCAAAGGCTGCCTGGTTGCGGGTGAACCGGATAGTGACGGTTCCCACTTCATCCAGAAGGCGGCGGAGTTCTCCGACAGCCTTAGTGGGCAGGATGGCGTCCAGTTGCTGTTCTTCCGGAAATTCCAGGGCGGTTTCCGCCAAAGCCAAACGACGTCCGTCCGTGGCTACCAAAGTCATTTTACCATTGCGGAAAGAAAGGGAAATGCCGTTCAATACGTAGCGGGTCGTATCCGTGGAAATGGCATATTCCGTCCGGCGGATACAGTCGCGCAACATATTCTGCTCCACCTGGTACACAGTAGCCTGCTCAAAAGACGGCAATTCCGGAAATTCATCCGCCGGAAGGCCGTTCAGTTTAAACTGGGAGCGGCCGCACTCCACAGCAGCCTGGTTGCGTTGGTTGACATCCACCTGGACTTCGGCTTCAGGAAGTTCGCTGATGATGCTCACCAGCTTTTTAGCGGGCAGGGTCACGGTGCCTTCACGCAGCACATTTGCGGGAACCACGCCAGTAATGCATACATCAAGATCAGTAGCCGTAAAACGTACCTGGCCGTTTTCAGCTTCAATCTTGACGTTGGAAAGAATGGGCAGCGTCGTCTTGGAAGACACGACGCTGGCAACCTGTCTCAGCCCGTCGAGAAATACTTGCTTGGAAATGGTAAACTTCATGTGTCTGTGCTTTTATCTGCCTCGCATCTTCTCATAAGTGCCTTTCATGGTTCAAGCCATTTTTCCGTCAAACCCTAATATTTGGCAGTATTTTTTTTAAAACATACTATATATAGTAATATGCAATTTCTCCGGGCATATCTTGCATGAAAAGGTTTTTCAAATTATTTAAGCATTCTTAAAAATCCATTCCAGAGAATCAGATTTCTTCAATATCCTTGTGCGGATTATAAATCCGGGGTCAAATTATTTTTCTGAAAACAAATCATTTAACGGAAAAAAATTACGGAGAAGATAAAAGAAGAGAAAACAGAAACGGCATTCCTGTTGGAAAGAAAACGTACATTTCCAATAAGATTGCCGCATCCTGGGAAAAAAGAGACAATATCCGGATTTATAATCCGCTACCCTCCTATCGGATTGATTTTAACCCATATTTCAGAATTTCCGTGAAACGCTCATTTATTATTTTATCTTTACTGGCAGCGGCAGGCATGGTCCATGCGGCTACCCCTATCTATTCCTGGGAATGAACTGCGGAAGGAGCACAAATAACCGCCCCCAACTGGAACGGTTCCTTCAATTACACTTCCGGCAATGATTACGCCACGTTCGGCAGCAGTTCCGGCACTCCCTATAACTCAAACATAACGGGTATCCAAGGCAGTTTCACCGTGAGCTTTGACCTGAAAAACCTGAGTTCCACCAGCAATGGGTGGAAAGACATTTTCAGCCTGTACACCAATGGAACGGTCTCCGGAGAATCCAACAGCATGGTGCTGGAATTCACTAATAATGGAGAACTCTACCTCTACAATAAGGGGTTCGGCGGCCAAACTGGCGGGAATATCAATACGGGATTGACCTGGACGGATCTCCAGCAGGACAGCTGGACTAATCTGAGCATCGTTTCCGATCTTTCCTCCCAAACGCTTTCCGTGTATGTCAACGGCGCTCTGGCAGGTACGATTACCGAGTGGAATCCATCCTCCCCTGCCCTGACAGGCTCCCAGTTTGGGGCTTCTTTCGGAAATACCCGCCCCATGAACGGCACTTTGGATGTCAACAACATCAAATTTTACGACGGCGTCGTGCTTCCCGTGCCGGAAGCAGCTACAGCTTCCCTGGGCCTGTTGGGGCTGGCCGCCCTGATGATGCGCCGCCGCCGGTGCTGCTGAAGCAACTTTAACCATTCGCCAAAGGCCGCATGCGGGAAGACGTTTTTCCGCATGCGGCCTTTTCAGTATTAAGAAAATTCCTTTCCCCGATTCATGCCCCCGTGAAGACTTCCCCCGGCCTGGTCCAAGCACCGGGAGGAAGAACCCGCCCCGGCAAAACGACGGTATTGGCGCCCAGCCGAACATGGTCTCCAATGACAGCGCCAAGCTTGTTTCTTCCAGTAAATTCCAGCTTTCCTCCCGCCACCATTCTGTGTTCGCCGCCATCATGGCGAAAATTGGAACATACCGTTCCGGCGCCGAAATTAACGTCACTGCCAATAATGGAATCCCCCGCATAACTCAAATGAGGAATAAATGTGCCGTCGCCGATGACACAATTTTTCAGCTCCACTCCCTGCCCTACTACACAGTCATTCCCCAAAGATACACACCCCCTTAAATGGCAATTAGGCCCTATGCGGCAGCCATCACCCGCCCATACGGCTCCCTCTACAACCACGCCGGGCATGATGACGGTTCCTTCCCCTACCCGGAGCGTTCCCATGACATAAACCCCTTCCCTTCCGGAGAAATCCTCCCACTCCATCTTCTCCATCACTCTTTCCTGCCATTCCAGAAGATCCCAGGGATAAACGAGGCGCTCTATTGCTGCCTCCTTCCGCGTGAATACCCGCGTCAATCCGTTTTTCCCGCTTTTCCGGGCCAGCAAATGCCCTTCTTCACTCCTTGCTTCCCCTGCCCCGCAGAAGGCAAGCCATATGGCCGCCTCCGGGGAAAAATCATGCATGGACACTTCGATGATTTCCCCTTTTTCTTCTGAAACCGGCGTTCCCGGGTCAAAAACCGCTTCAAAGCCCACTTCCCGAAGGCGGGAAGCACAGTAAGCGGCTATATTCATTCCAGCCACGGAAAAGCCGTGGAAGGGCCTTTCAGGGCTTGTAGCGGGAAAAGTATGATCCCTCACCGGAATGTAAATCAATCTGGCAGCCTTCACAAAAGGATGGTATGCTTTCCTCCGGGTTTTCTGCAAGAAGGAATGCCGTTTCTGTTTCACAGCCGCACCTGCCAATAACCTTGTGAAAGGTTGGGTTGATTAGTTGTGAGTATAATGTGGATAACTTATCCAGATATTATTCACAAGGCTGCAGGTCAAATTTATTAACATTTTAAATAACGCTCAATGTTCTCATTTTCAACCGTCTGAAATCTTATTCACACTAGACACACAATAGAAGAAGAAGGAATTTAATATTGTTAAACCTAATATTCTTCAATCACACAACGTGATTGTCCTTCTTCCGGTTTTCATGCTACAAAACGGCGTGAATACGAAAAATCAGGATGACTGTTGGATGAACATGGCCATAAAACTGGCCTCAAATGGAATCGGACTTACGAGTCCGAATCCCTGCGTGGGAGCAGTTATTGTGCATGAAAACCAGGTGATTGGTTCGGGATTTCATAAAAAAGCCGGCTTGCCTCATGCGGAAAGAGAGGCCATTGCCGACGGAGTGGCGAATGGCAATGCACCCCTGTTCGCGGACTCAACTTTGTATGTTACTCTGGAACCGTGCAGTACTTCCGGAAAAACACCGCCTTGTACGGATGCCATTTTGAAATATCGTTTCAAACGGGTGGTTTATGGTTCGGAAGATCCTAATCCCAAACACCGCGGCGCTGCGGCTGATATTCTTGAACAGGCCGGCATCAAGGTTACCCGCGGGGTTCTGGAGAAGGAATGCGATCGTTTAATCAGGGGGTTCAGGGTGAACATGCTGGAAGGGCGTCCCTGGGTAATTGCAAAAAGCGCCATGTCTCTGGATGGCCGCATTTCCCGTAGTCCGGAACGTTCTCAATGGCTGACGAATGAAAAATCCAGATCTTTTGTACATACCCTGCGTGCGGAATGCGATGCGGTTCTTACCGGAGGAAATACCGTGCGTCTTGATAATCCGTCCCTGACCATTAGGAAACCGGATCGTCCTGTTTCTCCCCTCAAGGAACAACCCTGGCGTATTATTCTAACCCATGATGCTTCTTCCATACCTGCGGATTCCATTTGTTTAACAGATGAATTTCGTGACCGCACTTTGGTTGTGGAGAATGTTTTCAATTATTTGGAATTATTAAAAAAATTATATAATAATAAAAAAATAGGAACTATACTGCTGGAAGCGGGAGGCTGTCTGGTCCGGGAATTTCTGAAAGCCGGTTTAGTCGACGAGTGGGTGGGGTTTTATGCTCCCATCATTATCGGCGGCGGTGCGGACGGCGTAGCGCCCGGTCCGTTTCTGGAGCATGAAGCCCATCTTGAACAACCTGTTGTAAATATTTTTGGAGATGATGTATGTATCCGGGGAGATATCTGTTACCGGTAATGGATGAGGTCTTTGTTTATTGGTTATCCGAAGAATTTTAAACTTGGGAAGGTAATTTTCATTCGCCCGGTGGATTTGTCATTCAGCCCTTCCGGCCTCCCTTGCCTCTTGGAGTAAGCTCAATGCTGCTTTTTCTTATCGGCAGTATTTGAATGGAATCCGTGAAGAAATCGTGTGACGCTTCTTAATGATTTGCGATGGATAAATCAGGAAGGCCGGTATTCAATAATACTGAAGGGATATTCCATTTCTTTTTACGACAAGCAGAAAGTGGTGGTTGTTCGGAGGAAGGGAAGAGCTGCTGTCGCGCAAAAAGACATTCAGAAAACAGTATTGAATCTTTTTATCGACTCCAGGCAATGGCGACAGGGAAATATAATGGGATCATATACGGCTCAAGGATGTCCCTGCCATATTTATTTTTCAATACCCGCCTCCTATGGTCCTCCTTAAATTGAAATTTCTGAATAAAAAACGCGGGGTATTATGTTTGTTGCCTGCTGCGTTTTTGCAGATGCACAAGCAACAGGGCGATATCTGCCGGGGTAATTCCGGGAATTCGAGAGGCCTGCCCGATAGTTGCAGGACGTATGTTGCCCAGCTTGATGACAGCCTCTTTTTTTAAGGCATGGACATGTTCGTAATCAATATCGGAGGGAATAGTTTTATTTTCCATCCGTATGATTTTTTCCGCCTGTTTTTTCTGCCTTTCAATATGCCCTTCGTACTGGATATCCGTAGCAATGGCATCCAAATGTTCCACGTGGAACATTTTTTTCAGTTCTTCAGGCAATAGAGTCCAGTCATTGCCGGGCCTTTTAAGCCATGTGGAGAGAGAAACTCCTTCATGTTTAAGCGCGGCAGCTTTTATTATTCCTTCTTCAACGGCGTTTTTCCTGTCTTCAGCCTTCCGGGCCATTTCACAGGTAATAAGGCCCGCTTCAAAAGCCAGAGGGGCCAACCGCAGGTCTGCATTATCCTGACGCAGCAACAGGCGGAATTCTGCCCGGCTGGTAAACATGCGGTAAGGTTCATCGGTTCCTTTGGTAACGAGGTCGTCTATCATGACGCCGATGTAAGCCTGATCCCGGCGCAGCACCAGAGAAGGTTTGCCCAGGGTTTTCAGAGCGGCGTTCGCTCCCGCCATCAATCCTTGCGCTGCGGCTTCTTCATAGCCGGAAGTGCCGTTGATTTGACCTGCAAAGTACAGGTTTTCTACCAGTTTTGTTTCCAGCGTAGGATGCAATTGCGTGGGAGGACAGAAGTCGTATTCCACTGCATATCCCGGACGGATCAGCTGTGCGTTTTCCAGGCCGGGAATGGTATGGATGAAGTCGCACTGAGCGGAGTAGGGCAGTGAAGTAGAAACTCCGTTAAGGTAGAATTCCTCCGTACTGCGGCCTTCCGGTTCCAGGAATACCTGATGGCTGTTTTTTTCCGCAAAGCGCACGATTTTATCTTCTATGGAAGGACAATACCGGGGGCCTACGCCTTCAATGATACCGCTGTAAAGGGGGCTGAATTTTAAGTTCTTCCGGATAATGTCGTGCGTAGTCTGGTTGGTGTAGGTGATCCAGCACGGCATTTGCTTCATCCGGAAATTTTCATCTCCCCACGTGTTCAAAGTGCAAAAGGGTTCGGAATCACGTTTCAGTATATCACGGGAACGGTAGCTGAACAGGGCTTCCGGGGTGTCTCCGGGCTGTATTTCGCAGACGGAAAAGTCGATGGATCTTCCATTGACACGGGGAGAAGTTCCTGTTTTAAGCCTTTCCACCTGAAAACCCAGCATGGCAAGATCGGCGGAAAGGCTGGAAGAAGCGCAGCCCATTCGGCCTCCTGTTATGTGTTGAAGGCCCACATGAAGCAATCCCTTCATGAATGTCCCGGAGCAGATAATCACGCTGCGGGCATGGATGGCGCAGCCCAGAGAAGTAACGGCTCCCGTTGCCTGCTGTTCTCCATTGACGAGCAGTTTGACCACATCTCCCTGAAACAGGCGTATGCCGGGGGCGGTTTCCAGAACCATTTTCATTCTTGTGCGGTAGGCTGTTTTATCGCACTGGGCGCGGGGAGCGCGCACGCTGGGCCCCTTGGAAGCGTTCAGCATCCGGAATTGAATGGCGGTAGCATCCGTGTTCAACCCCATCGCTCCCCCCATGGCATCTATTTCCCGGACGATATGCCCTTTGGCAAGTCCCCCAATAGCCGGATTGCAGGACATTTGTCCGATAGTATCCAGGTTATGAGTTAGGACGGCGACGGAGCACCCCAGACGGGATGCTGCCAGTGCCGCCTCAATGCCTGCGTGCCCGGCGCCGACGACGAGAACGTCAAACAGGGGGAAAACGGAAGAAGGGGAGGAGTTCATCAGGATGCGGAGCAGATAGCAAGACGATGCAGAATCAGGCGGGGATCAAGAGAGGAGGACACCAGGGCTTTATCCGCCTTCATGCATTCTTTCAAAGTTTGCTTCAGCCGTTCCGTCTTGAATTTGGAAGCATTCTGCGCCGCCAGAAAAAGCGGATACGCATTGGGTGTACCGTCTTTTTTCAAGGGAATTAACGCGGCCGCATAGGAGGGCAGGGAAGAAATGCGGGCCGTAAATTCCTTGAAATTGGTGGGCTTCAGGTTGAATGCGTCACATAAAAGTCTGGCAGCCAGCAAATTTCTTAACGTAGGGATGAATGCGGCACGCATGATTGTGATGGCGTTTTCACCGCGTTCCAGTTGAAAATCAATCAGAGAGATGGCCGCATCGCTTTTCTTGTTTTCCAAAGCCCGGGAAATTTCAAAAATAACGCCTGTACGCGTCAGCGGAACCATGCGCTCCACATCCTCCGGCATTACGGTGCGTCTGTCCGCTCCCAGATAAAGATCCAGTTTTTCAATTTCGGAAATGATTTGGCGGGAGGATTCGCTGACGCGGTGAATAAACAGTTCCAGGGCGGCAGAGTCGAAATTCATGCCGCGCGCCGCCGTTTCCTTATTAATGAGGGGCATTAAACTGCCTTCCCAGCCTGCTTTCGTGATGTCCGGCTTGTTCAATTCTTCCGATGCGGCGTATTGAAGCAGGAATTTGTTAAAGGAACGGCGTTTGTCAAATTCGGAGGCGGAAATAAGCAGCAGGACGTCCGGCCCCAGGCCGCTTTCCAGCAATTGCCTGAAAGAATCCAGAGCCGCTTCCGTGGTGGAGGAACGCCCCGTGACGGAGTCTCCCAGAAAATTGCAGTTCTTCATCCAGACTACTTTGCGCCCCGGAAAAAACGGGAGGGTCCGCAGAGCTTCCATAACCTGGCGTACCAGCTGGGCCGCTTCATCGGAATCACCGCAGGCCGCTTCCAGAATTTCATGGGAAAATTCGTTTGTGCCTTCCGTCAGAGCGGCAAAGATGCCGGAAGCCTTTTCACGCACCATTCCTTCATCCGTACCGAAGACGAGATGAATGGCCTGTTGTTGTAAAGTGCTGGAACCCATAAAACCGTGGCCACATGATATCATAAAGTACGCCTTGTTGAAAGGCGTATTTGTCATTTGAAAGTTTTTTCATTTGAAGAGAAAGTACTTAAATAGTATCAATGGAACCGGAATGTCAAAAAGCGGCTGAAGCTTGACAGGCTCCGTTTTCAGGCATCTCCTTGTGATCAAGCCGCAAACCGTTTGATCGTTATTACGGCAGGGCATTTCCATGAGATCGACCATATGGACACGGGCTTTACTTGTCATCATGATGACGGTTATGATGACCGTGGTCTCCGTTGCCTATTGGAGATGGAACAGTCGTGTTACGGAGAAAAATGTTTCTTTCCGGTCAGAAGTGTTTACCCTGGCCCAGCAGCCTGAATTGAAGGAGGAGGATATTCCTATTTTGCACCAGCTTAATGAGGAATATTCACGCGTTGCCCGGTTGGTGGAACGGGTATTGGTCAGCATAGACACCACAGGCGTGACAAGCGTTCCGCAGCCTTCCGAGGACGGTGATTCCATGATTGAAAAAAGGCTGACGGTTCACGGTTTGGGTTCCGGCGTCATCGTTACTGAAGAAGGACATATTATTACCGCTTATCATGTCATTCAGAACAAGCATGCTCTGCGCGTTACGCTGAGCAATGGAAAAAGCGTTTCCGTGCGCCTGGTGGGAGTGGACCCGGAACTGGATATTGCCGTGTTGCAGGTAGAGAACCCGATGACCTTTACTCCCCTTCCGTTCGGCAATAGTGATGAAATTGCGCCCGGCATGATTGTCCTGGCATGCGGCAATCCCTATGGGCTGGGCACGACGGTTTCCCGCGGCATTATCAGCTCCCGCGAACGCAAGTTGGTGGATTCCGGCATTAACTTGATCCAGACGGATGCCAGTATCTTTCCGGGGAATTCGGGAGGTCCCCTCGTCAACATCCGCGGGGAAATCATCGGCATCAATAAATCGGTGCTTCCCAATGCGGAGAAAAATTACGCCGGCATTGGGTTTGCCATTCCCTCCAATCTGGTGATGCACAGCTTTGAGCAGATTTGCAAACATGGCCGCCCCATGAAAGGGTATCTGGGATTGGACATTGTGCGCAATACTCCCCCGCTTCGCAGCTTCCTGGATTATCATGAGGCGGGAGGCGCAGTAATCAATATCGTGAAGCATGGTTCCCCGGCGGAGCAGGCAGGTCTTCAAACAGGTGACGTAATACTGAGTTTCAACGAAGTTCCCATCCATACGGATGAGGAAGTTAAAGAACGCATTGAAAATCTTTCCATCGGCGACAAGTTCTGGCTGAAAGTCTGGCGCAAAGGGCAAAAAATGAACGTCACCCTGAAGGTGGGAGATAGTATTTTAAAAAATGTTCCTTCTCCTTGGGAAGACTTCATGGAAGGAGTGGGAATGCATTTGCGTGAACTGACTGCGGAAGAACAATCCATAGGTGCTCGGGGGTTGCTGGTCATTCAAGTGAATCCGAAGAAATCCGTAGGGCAGATATTGCAGGCCGGCGACATGGTCTTTGCCGTAAACCACCAGAGTGTCAGCACCAAGGAAGCCTTGGTCAAAGCTCTTAGGGAAGGACCGGCATTGCTGACCGTTTCCCGCGACGGGCAGCAATTCAATGTGAAAGTGGATGCGCGCCCCGTTTCTGAAAAAACATTGCTTCCCCGCATTCCGGAGGCGACAAAAGGCAACGCCATCATACCGCACGAGCTTTGATCCGGCCTGAGCGGTTCCTGCCGGAACCCCCGTTAGGAAAAACGTTTTCCGGCATCGCCGTCCGCAGGCTTGACTGGCAGTCAAAAGTGCTTACAATGCATCACCTTTAAGAAATTAAATTATGACTCGTCATACTATCTCCGTACTTGTTGAAAACAAATTTGGCGTGCTTGCCCGCATTGCCGGTTTGTTTAGTGGACGGGGCTACAATATTCATTCGTTGAACGTTGCCCCTAGCCAGGACCCGCGCTTTTCACGGATGACCATCGTCGTACGCGAAAAGGAAGATGTTCTGGACCAGATTATCAAGCATCTGGAAAAACTGGTCAACACGGTGGAGGTAGTAGATTTCCGCAATACGGATAATGTGTACCGGGAAACGGTATTGACCCGCATTGGCGTGGATTCCGCCACGCGGCATGAAGTCATTGAGTTCTGCCAGATACTGGGCGCCCACATTGTGGATGTCACGCGGGACGCCCTGACCATTGAAGTAACAGGCGGCGAGTACAAGATAGACCGTTTCCTGTCCCTCATTGAGGATTATGATGTGCAGATGCTGACCCGGAGCGGCCGTATTGCCCTTCCCAAACCCCGTCAGTAAAAGCTTCCTTCCGGCTTTTTTCTTCAACCCTGCAGGACGTTCTTGCAGGGTTTTTTCTCATCTTCACCATGAATATTGCTTATCCGGATCTCCCCATTTCCCGCCGCCGGAATGACATTCTGGCGGCAATGCGAGAACACCAGGTCATTGTCGTAGTGGGGGAGACGGGATCCGGTAAGACTACCCAGCTCCCCAAAATGGCCATGGAGCTTGCCGGGGAGGCGCGGGGAAGAGTAGGGTGCACCCAGCCCAGAAGGCTGGCTGCTGCTTCCGTTTCCCGCCGAGTGGCGGAAGAATTAAACTGCGGCCTGGGAGGTTTGGTGGGTTACCAGGTACGCTTTGAGGAAAAAGCCGGGCTGGATACGCGCCTGAAGTTCATGACGGATGGGATTCTTCTGGCGGAAACGCAGCATGATCCGGATCTGCGCCAATATCATACCCTGATTTTGGATGAGGCGCACGAACGCAGCCTCAATATTGATTTTCTGCTCGGATATCTGCGGCTTTTGCTGGGCAGACGGAAAGACTTGCGGCTGGTTATCAGTTCCGCGACGCTGGATGCTGGCGGGTTTTCCGAATTTTTTGGAGGCGCGCCTATTATTCAGGTGGAAGGCCGTACTTATCCGGTGGACCTCCACTATCTGCCGCCGCTGCATGACGATGAGGAGCTTCCGGCTCATGTGGCGCGTGCCGTGGATTGGCTGGACACCCTGGACGACCACGGGGATGTGCTTGTCTTCCTTCCCGGAGAACGCGAAATACGTGAGGTGGCGGAAAAACTGGAAGGCCGGAATCTGAAGAACACGCGCATTCTGCCTCTGTTCGCCAGGCTGGGTCTGGCGGACCAGCAGAGGATTTTTCATCCGGAACAGGGATACCGCCGCATCGTGCTGGCTACAAATGTGGCGGAAACGTCCCTGACAATACCCGGCATCATTTACGTTATCGACTCCGGCCTGGCGCGCGTCAGCCGTTATAGCCCGGCGCGCCAAGTGCAGCGGCTTCAGATAGAACCTGTCTCCAAGGCCAGCGCCCGCCAGCGCGCCGGCCGTTGCGGCCGTGTGTGTGAAGGCGTGTGCATCCGCCTGTACAGTGAGAATGACTGGGAGGAGAGGCCGGACTTTACGGACCCGGAAATCAGGCGCAGCGCATTGGCCGGGGCGCTTCTCCGGATGAAAGACCTGGGGTTGCCGGAAATGCCGGAGTTCCCGCTTCCGGATCCTCCTTCATCCAAACTGGTGACGGAAGGTTACCGCACCTTACGGGAGATCGGCGCTCTGGATAAAGCCCGGCAGCTCACGCCCGTAGGCAGAAAGCTGGCGCGGTTGCCCATTGACCCGCGGCTGGCCCGCATGCTGCTGGAGGCACAACATGAACAGGCCCTGCCGGAAATGCTGGTGATTGTAGCCGGCCTGGGCATCATGGATCCCCGTGAACGCCCTGCGGATGCCGCTCAGAAAGCGGACCAGGCCCACGCGCAGTGGAAGGAAGAAGACAGTGACTTCCTGTCTCTGCTCAAATTATGGAAGGCTGCATGGCAATTCCGGGAGGGAAGGCGCTGGCGCAAAAACCAGCTTCGGAAATGGTGCGGGAAAAATTTCCTCAATTTCAACCGCATGATGGAATGGTTCAATTTATGGGAAGACCTTTCCAGACTGGTCAGGGAAACCCTGAAATGCAAAATTTCCCCTTTGGAAGAGGAAGCGGAGCGGCAGGCTTCCTTTGCCATGATTCACCGGAGCATTCTGGCGGGTGTTCCGCGCCAGTTCGGCCTCTGGGATGCGGACAACCGGGAATATCGGGGCGCTGGAGGGCGTTCCTTCGGCATTTTTCCCGGTTCTGCTCTGTTCCGCCGTAAAAAGAGGAGTGAATGGGTAATGGGCGTGGAGCTGGTGGACACCACGCGCCTGTGGATGCGCCGCGCCTCCATTTTGGAACCGGAATGGGTGGAGCTGGTAGCGCCCCATCTGTGCGAATCACACTATTCCGGAGCGCGGTGGGACAGGGAGCAGGGGGCTGTTTACGCAGTGGAACGCGTCGTGTGCGGCGGCTTGCGCATTATTGATAACAGGCGTGTGCACTATGGCCGTATCAATCCCGCCCATGCGCGGGAAATAATGATACGCGAAGGCCTGTTGGGCGGTGGTTTCCGCACGAAACCCGCCTGTATCAGGCATCTGGAAACGCTCCGGGAAGAGGTTCGGCAGATAGAGCTGAAGTTGCGCCGTCCGGACCAGGTCTGGTGTGAGGAAGGAGTTTTTGAATTCTTTAACAGGCTTGTTCCCCCGGACTGCTGTACGGCCAGGGCTTTTTTGCGGTGGGCCGCCGGTATGGAGAAGAAAAACCCGGAAGCTCTGCATGTTCCGCCACAGGAAGCTATGTACGAATTCTGGGGGAAAGACCTGCTGGATGGTTTTCCGGATGAAATCACCTGTAAAGGAGCGGAATATGCCGTGTATTACCAGAATGATCCCGGCGCGGAGGATGACGGCGTGACCCTGGGCGTCCACATCGACCAGTTGCCGGATATTCCCGAATGGTTGCCGGAGTGGGGGGTTCCCGGCCATCTGGCCCAGCGGGCGGAATGCCTGCTGCGTTCCCTTCCCAAGGATTTGCGCGTCTTTCTCCAGCCTATCAGCCAAAAGGCCGCTTACTTTGCGGAACTGAGGCATGGCCTGGAACCGGACGGGCCGCTGGCGGGGAAACTGGCGGAATTTGTGGAAGTGGAAACGGGAAAATTTTGCGCGCCCTCCTTTTTTGACATGAACCGTCTTCCTGCGGAGCTGGTTACGAAAATATGGGTGTGCGATGATGAAGGGGAAGAGCTTGCCATGGGCACGGATGTTGCGGAACTGAATAACCGCCTGGGTAAAAAACTTTCCCGCCGGTTCCAGGAAACAGCGGAGGATATCGTGTCCGTAACCGGCATGAAGGAATGGAGCTGCGGAGATTTGGAATACACGGTGGATGTGGCGGGAAGGCCGGGTTATGTGGCTCTGGTGGATGAAGGAGCATCCGTGGGCGTCCGTGTCTTTGAGGATGAACTGAGCGCTGCGGAATCCCACCGGGAAGGGTGCCTGCGTTTCATGCGCCTGCGCCAGACGGACCAGCTTAACCATCTCCGCAGAAAATTTCCGTTGAAGCTGGAAGGAAAGCTCTCTCTTCATATGCTCGGACGGGAGCCGTCTACCAATGCGGAAGACCTGGTGGACGTTGCCGCGGAGATAGCCATGGGCCGTCCTTTGCCGCGCACGGCGGAGCAATTCGCTGCTGCGGAAATGAATCTGCGCCAAAATCTTTTTGATGCGGCGCATAACGTAGCGGATATATGGGAACTGGTAGCGGGTACGGAACATGCCGTCAGGGACTTTACGGCGCTGCAAAAGGGCGTGCGCCATACGGAGCGCATCACGGCTGACCTTCAGCGCCAGCTTGACTGGTTGTTACGCCCCCGTTTCCTGTGGGCGCATGGAGCGGAACGCTTGCCGGATCTGAAACGGTACATGCAGGGAATTGCGGAGCGTATCAGACGCATCGGCCAGCAACCCCTTGCCAGGGAATTGGAACGCCTGGATCTCTTTGAACGCGTGTATTTTCCCTGGCATCAGGTTTTGAAGGAACATGCCGGAGACCTGCGCTGGATGCAATACGGTTATTTGCTGGAAGAATACCGCCTGGCCATTTTCGCTCCCGCCATCTCCGTCAAGGGCCGCGTCTCCGAAAAACGTCTGGTGGCTTCTTTTGAGGCATTGTCAAGCCAGTAAAACCAGGACGGAGGCTGTTTACACAGGCGGCTTATCCGTCGCCTTTTTCTGAAATGGAGAGGGATACCCTCAGCCTGCTTGCGGAGGATGGTTTACAATCCCTTGGATAATTGGGCGAATTCAATCAAATTGGTTTCCTTGCCGAACAGGACCAGAATGTCATGGTCTTCAAAAACGAGATCCGGTGAAGGAGTGCCAATGACGGGAATGCGCGGTATGGACAGGATTTCCCGGCGCCCCTGCGGAGTCTGGGCCTCCCCGCGGCGAGCAGGTTGAGGTGGTGTTCCGTGCGCAGGCCCACATCCCGCAGGCGCTTGCCCACCCAGATGCGCGGCACGGCAATTTCCACAATGCTGTGGTTTTCGTCCATGGGGGAGACGCGCAGGAATTCCGGGGATTCCAACTGGCTGGCGAGCTGCTTGGAAGCTACGCGGGACAAGTTGATGAGCGCATATACGTTCATCTGGCTTAAAATGTGTTCGTGCACCGGACTCATGACGCGGGCGTAGATGTAGCGGACGCCCATTTTCTGAAGGTGCGTGACGACGAGAAGGTTTTCTTCAAAACTGTCTCCGATGGCGACAATGACGGCGGACTGGTCGTCCAGTTCCAACTCACGCAAAGCGGCCGGATTAGTGTAATCCGTCACCACGGCATAAGTCACCAGATCCTTGATTTGCTCCAATTCTTCATCTGTGGAGGCAACGGCTACTACTTCAATATTACGGGCGGAAAGTTCTGTGCAGAGTTCCTGTCCAAACTGGCCCAGGCCGATAACGGTGTATCTCATCATGGTATATTCAGGTTAACGGGATTTTGACGGATGGATAGCGGTAATGTCTCGGAGTAGGGGTGCCGGCCAGCGCAATGAGAAAAGCGAAAAGCCCCACGCGGCCGGCGAGCATGTTGACGATAAGAAGGTATTTGGAAGGGTCGCTTAAATCTGGAGTAATGCCCCGCGACACGCCTACCGTAGCAAAAGCGCTGCAGTTTTCAAAGAAGATATCCAGAGAACTCATGGAGGGCTCCAGGGCGCAAATCAGGACGGTAAAGCAGCCGATCCAGGCGCAGGAGACCACCACGGTAATCACGCAGCGCGCCACGGTGCGCTGGTCGATGCGGCGGCGGAAAAATTCCACATGATCCCTGCCGCGGAGGATGCGCAGGATTTCCGCGC
>OBKS01000758.1_pt1 | contig 27953 bp, 21 predicted proteins | sample 1517381 | NCBI WGS metagenome assembly OBKS01 (sample SAMN04571686, study PRJEB22368) | human gut metagenome | biome: human gut; material: stool | host: Homo sapiens | place: Luxembourg | collected 2012-08-03 | reverse complement strand
GATGTCCAGGCACCAGAAAGCATAGCCTCGTTATGTATTGATGCGGGAATGTAGGATATAAAGAATCGAAAGAGATTATTCCATCCTCAAAGAGGAAGTCAAACAGCTTCTGCGAAATATAGCCTTTTTGTTGTGCAATCGTTTTCACAAATTCAATGCAAACATTCGTCATTGGTAGTGACGAGAGTGATACAAAAAAGATAAAGAGGGTGCGTCATAAGTCCATGACACACCCTCTTTAGACAATGAGTATCAGGAAGTATACTACATCAAGATGCTATAGCGAAGAGATTTTCTCTATAGTGCAAACTACAGCTTGCGCTTAATTCCCTTGTCACCGACAACATATACCTTATCCTCATCTATCAGGACAGCCCTGCCACGATGATGGTTGTAGTTATCCAGATTGTCGACATTCACGGCTATGACCTTTCCCTTATAGAAACGCTTGATGTCCTTGAATATCGTATGACCAACATAGATTCTATCCACATCGTAACGCTGAAGCACCATATCGAGAGAATCTTTTGACAAAGGCGACCATTTCTTGGTCTTCATCACCAAGCCACGATACCAAATGGGACCACGGTTGCCATAAAGGAACTTACAGAACTCTGAATGAGCCTTGCGCTGCTTGCTCTTCATAAAGAGCACACTGCTGATAGTGTCGTTGACTATAGGAATTTCCAAATTACGGTCATAGAATTCCTTGCTGATACCGGCATGCACAAAAAGATTGCGGCCAATCACCTGTATGGTATTACGTGTGGCAAGCCATCTGCCCAGCTCGGTATTCGAACCGAAGAGATGGCGATAAGAAATTCCCAGGGTGTCGGCAAGCATCTTATATTTAGGCATGGCGTAACGCATATCGCCAGCCAACTCCATAGGCTCGTGATTGCCCAACAACACAGAAACACGACCGCCACACTCGGCAGCCTCGGCCTCAAGTTTATAGAAGAGCCAAAAAATCTGAGGCACATCATAACCTCGGTCGAAGATGTCGCCAATAACCACCAGCTGATTGTCGCCATAAGCCCAGCGTAACTGGCTGTCAATAACACCATTGGCCTTCAGCAGACTGACTACCAAGTTGAGTCTGCCATGAGGATCGGACATCACAAAGGTTTTCCTTGCCTGACTCTGCTTCCATGGCTGACGAGCTATAGGATGCAGACGTACAGAGAAAGGGTATTTCCCCTCATGGTCAGCCACATGCAGAGTAAAATCCTTTGGCAAGACTGCATAGACAGTATCTTTCACCTCGCCATTCTCAGTTACCGAGATAACTCTTACACTACCGTCAGTCTGATAGACCACATAGGGACCATCGCACGACAACTTCTTGTCGTCGGCATGCTCATTAGCCGAAATGGTGATGCTGAACATCGTCAGCATCACCGTCATCATTACCAATAAAAACTTATTGTTTTTGTTTTTATTCATTTCCTTTATTTGCTTTTACTGTTCAAGGATTATTCTCCGTAACCAGGATTATTCTGCAAGTGACTAACATTGCGTTCTGCCAATGGCAGAGGAAGTACTATCTTGTAGAAATTTTCTTCTCCCTCGCCTATGGTCATAAAATCCTTGCCACAAGTATGCTTGGTCTTGCTCAAAGTGCTGTTGCTCTCTTCCACACGCACCACCTTCTTGCCATTTCTCAGCAGGTCGAACATACGATGTCCTTCACCCACCAACTCCTTGCGACGCTCATCAAGCACCTGGTCTACTGTAACCGTAGAAGATGCATCAACCGATTTGGCAGGATTGGCTCTGCTGACGATAGCGCCGAGATATTTCACAGCTTCAGCATTATGGTCGTTACCTGCCGCTGTCAACTTGGCTGCAGCCTCAGCAGCATTGAGATAGGCTTCAGAGAGACGAATCACAGGAATATTAGCATCCCCAACACCCTCACCTTGCTGTGGCTGATACTTGTTGACATATCCACGTCCATAAACAGATGAAGAATAACCTTGAGCCTTGGTAGCCACATTGATAATCTTCAGACGAACATCATCTTTGTCTTTCTTGAGGAAATTGTAGAACGATTTTGTGACACAACCGTCATAATATCCATTAGGAGAATAGAGATAACCTAAACTTTCCTTACCAGGAGAATCGGTAGTAAGGTTGATGATCTCGAAGAGAACCTCGCCCTTATTGGTAGAAGCTTCACTCACATCGTTCGACCATGCTGTGGGATACTCTGCGTTGGTCCACAGCTGATATTGATGACTTTCAGCGCCCTCTATGGCAGCTTTGGCTGCATTAAGAGCCTTCTCGTTGTCACCATGATAGAGATACACACGACTCAAGAGTGTCAGGGCAGCCCACTTATTGATCTTGCCCTTATTGAACTTCTCGCCAAGCAAATTGATACTTGCCTCCAAGTCTTTAATAATCTGTTCGTAACATTGAGCCACCGTACTGCGCTGAGGCATATAGTCCTTATCCACCACATCTGTTACGATGCTGGCACCCAGAGAGGCACCATTGTCATAGGTATAGGGATAACCATAGAGCTTGGTCAAATCGAAAAGCGACATACCACGGATGGCAAGTGTCTGACCCTTATAGTCGTTCATGGTCTGCTTGTCGGCATCCGCAACTTCAATTTTATCAATATTGGTCAAAATCACATTACAGTTCTGAATAATACGGTATGGATAAGCCCAATAAGAAGAAGGCGCATTGCTCTTGGTAAAGCCATAAAGGTAAGCGGATGCAGTACGCTTGGTAGAGCTGACAGCCTGCATGTCGTCGCCAGTCATATCGCCATAATACACCAAACGACCAGAATAGGCATTAGGATCCTGCATGGTACTATATATACCGTTCAGAGTGGCGTCAACCTCAGACTTTGAGGTAACATTGGTAGGCACAGATGTTGATGGATCAAGATCGAGCCAGTCATTGCCACACGAAGACATGCTTATAGCAACGATTCCCATCATTACATATTTATATATCTTGGTCATAATCATTCATTTTTAGAAATTAACATTAAAACCGAAAGTAACTGTCTTGAGTGGTGGAGTAGCCTGTGTGGCACTACCATTGACCACAGACTCAGGATCATAATAATCCCAAGCCGCCCATGTCCACAGGTTATTAGCCGACATATAAATACGAGCATTGCTCAAGCCTATAGAAGAAAGCCATTGCTTGGGCAAGGTGAAGCCAAGGGTGAAGGTCTTCAGACGCAGGAAGTCGGTGCTGTGCAGACGACGGCTGTTGTTAATCTTGTGCATTGCCACACGGGAACTCTTCTCATAGAACTGCTCATACTTGGTGACATCGCCAGGCTTCTTCCAACTGTCAGCATAATATGTTGGGATGTTGGCCTCCATATCATAGCCACCATGCTCGGTCTTCTGCGCCCAGGCGTCGTACGACCATCCACCAAACTGATAGTTGAAGAGGAAGCTCAGGTCGAACCACTTGTAGCGGAAGCTGTTATAGAGTCCGCCTGTGATGTTGGGCTCTGCATGCTTGTCGAGCATAATCGACTTAGCCTCGCTTGCCTCCTCGGTTATTTCCTTGCTATAAGAGCCATCCTCCAGCAAGTCGTTCTTATAGAACTGAGGATTACCATTCTCGGGGTTGATGCCGGCAAACTCTATCATATAGAATGTACGATAAGAATGACCTATCTTGTGAATCTGTGTACCACTCACTATTTCTGTCTGATCGCCATCGAGGTTGACTACCTTATTGGTGTTGTGCGAAAGATTGAATGTGGTCTTCCACTCAAAGTCCTTGGTCTGGAAATTGGTAGAGTTGATTTCCAATTCCACACCCTGATTTCTCAACTGTCCTACGTTCATGAGGTAAGAGTTGAAACCTGTGGTCATAGACACCGGACTGTCCATGAGAAGGTTCTTGGTGTTGCGCAGATAATACTCCAAGGTAACGTTCACACGATTGAAGAGTGAGAAGTCGAGACCTAAATTCAGGTTATAGTTGGTTTCCCACTTCAGGTTGTCATTGGCAAGCTGCGAGATGATGATGGCTGGCTGCTCGTTGTAGCCGTCGCTCAGACTGCTCAATGCCATATAGCCATAATAATCGGAAGGCAAAGTGCCATTCACACCATAAGATGCACGAAGCTTCAGATCGGTAAGCCAGCCAGATACTGGTTTCATGAAATTCTCTTCGAAGATACGCCATGCACCCGATACAGACCAGAAGTTACCCCAGCGATGAGAACGCTGCAGACGAGAGCTGCCGTCTACACGATAGCTGAGTCCAAGAAAATACTTGTTGTCATAATCATAGTTTACACGTCCGATATAAGAAACCATACGTGTGCGACTATCAGCACCGCCTACCGACTCCGTCTTCTTACCATTAGAGATGTCGTTCTTGTCGGGAGTGGCGAAGTTGGTAGCATACCCTGACAAATAGTCGCGATACTGATCGTCAATCTCATAGCCCAAGAGTTCATCCAGATGATGTGCGTTTGCAAAAGTCTGCTTATAGGTAAGCTGGTTGCCCCACATCATTTTACTACGCTCATAGAACTTCTTTGACATACCACCGTTGATATCATCACCATTAGAGGTACGTGGGTCAGCCCAATTTTTTCCCTTTGTCGTGATATAGTCATAACTGAAGGTGGTCTTGAACTTCAAGTCCTTAATAAACTCATACTGACCATAAATGGTATTGAAAGAACGGCGGACATACTCACGCTTAGAATCATATTCGTTGGCGAGGGCTGGGTTGCGATCACCGATACGAATCAGTGTGCGGTTCCATGTACCATCCTCGTTGTATACAGGATCGGAAGGTGTCACAGCACTTCTCGAAGAATAGAAAGGAGAAGTATAGGTGAATCCCTCACTGTAAACATCCTGATTGACACTTGAGAAGAGGATATTGGCACCAAGAGTCAACTTGTTGGTGGCCTTGTAGTCCACATTCAGTCTGCCCGAAAGACGCTCCAGACCAGAACGCTGTGTGATACCCTCCTGCTTGAGATAGCTCAGTGAAGAATAATATTTAAACTTGTCTGTTCCGCCAGACAGAGATGCCTCATACTGCTGATGGCTTCCTTTCTTGAAAAGCACATCGTCCCAATCTACAAATCCACACCATGGCACGGGTGCATAAGTATCGATGTTCTTGTCGGCATAGGCCTTGGCATCCTCTTCACTCTTACCGTCACGAAGCGCACCCGCATAGAGACCATTGTAGATATAGTCGCGTCTCTGCTGGCCACTCATTACCGGGCGATACTCCATGGCGAAGTCAGAGAATCCCCAGGCTGCCTGCAGAGAAACCCTAGGCTTGCCCTGCTGTCCCTGCTTGGTAGTAATAATGATGACACCATTGGCTGCACGCGAACCATAGAGTGATGCTGCGGCAGCATCTTTGATGACGGTAATACTCTGGATATCATTGGTATTTATGGTCGACATAATGTCGAGACCAGAATCTGAATCCAGCGAGCTGATGTTGCCACTGATAATCGGCACACCATCAATTACGTAAAGCGGTGTGTTGGCTGCATTGATAGAGCCCATGCCTCGGATATTGATACTTGATGAGGCACCTGGCTGACCAGAGGCTGATGTAAACTGCACACCAGTGGCATTACCCTGGAGCCTATCCTGGAAAGATACCGAAGGAACATCGGCTATCTTGTCGGCCTTCACATTTGCCGCAGAACCGGCATAAGCTGATTTCTTAAATGTACCATAACCTGTGACAATCACTTCATCTATCAGCTGTGAGTCTTCTGTAAGGCTGATGGTAAGGGGGGGGGGGTACCATCAAAAGAGGATATCTTCACTTCCTTCGTCTGATAACCCACGCATGAAACCACCAATGTTACGGGAAGTTCGCTTACCGACAGCGAGAACTTACCGTCGATGTCTGTTACTGTACCGTGAGAACTACCTTTTAACATAATGCTTGCACCAATAATCGTTTCCTGTGTGTTTGCATCGATAATTACTCCACTAACTGTCTCTCTCTGTTGAACCGAATAGCTTGTTGCTGAATAAATAGCCTGGGGCATTACAATGCCCAACAAACAAAGCAACAGCATTCTGTTAATGAAGGAAGCACTAAACCTAGTGCTTCCAGAAGAATGTAGATGCGGCTTCTTCATAGACCTCCTGTTTTAATGATTATTAATTACTTTGGCAATGATAAAGAAAAAAGTAACAAGTTCCAAGCGTTTCGACAAAAAAAATAAATAATTCGTAATTTAATTCAAAATCGGCCATTAAGAAACGAAAATGCTAAAGAAATGAAGAGTCACGGCGAAGAGAATATCTTCTATCACAAGACGGATGACGGAACAAGACTTAAAATTGACTTTCTGATTCAGAGGAACGGGAAATTACTGCCAATTGAGGTGAAGGCTGAAGGTAATGTAAGAGCGAATTCCTTGAGCAATCTCTTGAAACAAAACCCGGAACTTCATGCAATAAGATACTCAATGAAACCCTATATTGAACAGCAACAGATGATTTGTTACCCTCTTTATGCTGTTCAATAGATGCGTTGCAGGCAGTTCGCTGTTTTATTCCTGATTTGACATTCTTTCCAATCGAGATGTGAGTCGCTGCTTATAGGCTTCCTTGCACTCGTCATCCAGAAACGACATGTCAATCATGCTGTGGAATTTTGGAAGGAGTTTTCTGTACTTTTCGAGCATATTGTCAAATACCTTGGACGCAATGCCTGAAAGTGTCATGGCGCTGACGAAATCGCTTTTCGTTATCCGCTTCTTCCGTCCATTTAGTGTGAGTGCCATTTCTTCGGTGTCTTTAGGATTCACCATTGAGACATTCAGGAGGTCGTATGCTGGGGTTAGAAACCACTTTCCTTTTGGTGCATACAGCGAGAAGTTCTTCAGATGCATATCATTGTTTCCTACCAGCCAGCTGAAGAATTCTTGTTCATAGAAATCGGTAAGATCCAAAAGCGGCACATATGAATATTGGGCGATTACCTTGGCAATCTGTTCATACGAACTCTTGTACTTGTATTCCGTCTGCCTCTCTGTAAGCTGGCACATGTCCTCCATCGGAATCTTGCTTCCGTCTGATGTCCGGTCTATCCTTTTGGTCAGGTAGCCCAATGTGCCATCTTTAAGTCGTATTAGAGTGTGAGGAACAACCTTAATCTTCGCGATTTCGGCCAGATGCATTGTCAAGTCTTCATTTTCTGGAAGATTCTTGTATGTCTGGGTCTGTGGCTTGAAGATATAATCGCCCCAAAGTCCTACTATGGTGAGTCTTCTTGACCCTTCATGCCTGTCGAGATGGAGAGACAGCTTCGCCTGAACTCCGGTCAATGTTGTCTGCGACTTTATCACCTGAGCAGCCAGAGTGCCTAAATCATTGAGTGAATAGGGCAATTCCGGTGCATCCTGCATCCCGAAGAATTTCTTGGCGCAGCTTTTATGGAAATCTACTTCTCCGTCCATAAGTTCCTTATAGCAATATAGACATTTACTCATCGCTTTTCTCATTTACAGGTACGACACTTACCGCTCCGATGCAGTCTTTGCAACAGAGTAGGAGCAGGGACATCCTGTCCAATGAACTGATGTCAGTGTTCCTTAAGGCCACATCAAGCAGCCATCCTTCAGGAATGAGACCATCGAAGAACGGAAACAGAATTTTGGATTGATAAGGCTTCTCAGAGAGTGGTAGTGTAAGACTCACTGGGTCTGAGCCCTTATTGTCTAAATATTCCTTATTGTAGCGAAATTCATAACCAGATTCTGTTTCAGTAAGAATACCGGCAAGGTTGTCCTTAAAGTAAATCTCAGCTTTTCTCATTCAATTCATCTGTTCTTACCGGTGCAAGCTCGTAGCCGAACATTGCAAGCACCTGATTAACCTTATCCATCCTGAGCGTCGGTTTTCCTTGCTCAAGTTGACGCACGAAATTAAGTCCGACACCGCATTTCAGGGCGAGGTCTTCCTGTGTCAATCCATACTCCTTGCGGAGGGATTTGAGTTTTGCAGACAATAGTGTCCTCATAATATAATTACATTCTATCGGATGCAAATATAGTAAACTTTTATGAAATTATATTACATCGAATGTAAAATTCTCCTCCGATCTAAAATTACATCATTTCGGATATAGAAATGCGCAATTATAGGATGTCGGTCCTTTTACGGAACAGACCGGCTAGAAAATGCCGGAAATGTAGCTTAATTCACTAGCAATACTTGAATACATTATCTATTGAACACATGGTTAGGATATACAAAAATCGGATGAACATGAATGCGGGCAAAAAAATATTCCTTCAACGAAGTTTATTCAGCTCTCTCATCATTGATGGCCTGCGACTATATTGTGTCCTGAATTCTTCAATGAGTTCATTTACAGCAGTTTGCCCTTCAACAATCTTACGTCTTGTGGACGAATCCAGCAGATTGCCATATTCAGCCAAAACCATATAACATTCACCGTCGTAGTCATTATTCCAAGACAAACACTCGGCCAACTGGGGAATCATGTTCTCTTCTGCGCATGCCATTGCCCTGTCCAGCGATTCAATAGCCACTCGGCGGGACGCAGCCACGCCTTATTTTTAGAGGCGCTGATTATCAATGTGTCATAAAATGCAGCGTGGAAACGCGACCAAAAAAAGTCTGCATTTCCACGCTATATCCAAAATAGTATCTAATTATCAGTGAGTTACAAAACACTCCATAGCCGCGTCCCGCCAACGCTCACCTTTATTTTATAAACTCGTCCCGCCACCTCATCAGAACTTGAATGACAATCCTGCCGACACGTAGCCCGCGTCATGGCCGCCCTCCACCCAGAGCCCGGCCTTGTTGCAGAAGTACCAGCGGAGTCCGGCAGTGGCATACTTCATCACCTTTGTCCACTCCGCGATTACAGGAGAGACACCGACCTGCCCGCCCTTGAGCTTCCCGTCCGCGCGAAGAGCAGTGCCTCCGTAAGAGGCTTCCCACGCATGGATGACATCCATAAACGTGCTGAATTCGCCCTCCCCTATCCTTGCGGCAAATTCCGGATAGTCATATATCTTACCGAAATACTTGTTCAGCATTGACCCGGACATCGGTGGATCAGCCTTGTCAAAGATGCTGTTGCGGGTATCAGACCCGACCATTATGGCCATGTCCCCGGCAATGCTAAGGTACCACGAGCGGACCGGTTTCACGACCGTGATGTTTCTTCCAGTCCTTTCGGCTTCAACGGTGAAAAGAGAGTACAGGTCAATGCCTTTGCCACGGTATTCCTCACGCACCCATTCGACCTTTGCCGGACCGCCCAATGCTCCGTACATCTTGACCAGCCTCTTCACATATTTGTCAGAACCGTCAATGACTTTGTCCTCTCCCTTGTTGAGCCATACCCTGACATTGACAATCTCTTCCTTCTGACGCTTTGCCTTCTTGTCGGAAACGGTCTGTGCGTGCGACGTAATACCTGCCGACAGGGCCAATGCCGTCAAATACAGGAAAGCCTTCCAGGAATGGATACGCCTTGACAACAGTGGCCCATGTTACCTTTTCTACAGGGTCGATTACAGTTTTGTTTCCTGACTCTTCCTTGCCGCAGCTGAAAATCATCATTGCGGCACAGATGAATAATAATAACTGTTTCATGTCGTTAGTGGTTTATACGACACAAATATACTACTCCCCTAAATTACAAGAAAAAATTCACTTTATTTATCATAATGAATGACTATCTTTGCTGGTATAACTCAAAAGAAACTCGCATTACTGCCATGTTCAGAATCGGGAGAAACACAAAAACTGAATAAATGCCTATGCAAAAGTTACTTTCCATCATCCTGACTATCAATTGTTTCTGTCAACTCATCGCATCAGCACAGTCGCCCAAGTTAATGAAAGACAGAAACGCCACCATTGAAGAAGCAAGGTATCTCAAGAGTATATACAAGACTGAGGATGCTATAGAATTGTTATCAGGGCTTATAAGTCCTGGACAGATGGACGAAGAAGTACAAAATGAACTTGCAGACTGTTACATCCAAGCAGGAGATCTTGATGCAGCAGCCAGCACATATTCTACACTGCTGATGATGAAGCCGGAAAGCATTTTATACAGAATCAAGCTGATGCTCACGACTTACCGGTCCAAAGATTACAAATCAAGCTCTGAACTTGGACTCTCCATAATCAAAAGGGATACGATTCCCGCAATAGTTTCACTCACAGCAGATTCATTCAACATGATGGCAATGCCTGATTCTGCACTGATCTACTATAACATGTATATTGGAATGAACCCTGCAAACCCTTCTGTGGTCAGCAAGGCAGCTAAAATACATCTTGAGCGGGAGGAATATGTGAAGGTACTCGATATGGCTGAAGACTATCTTCAGATTGATTCCACGAATATGGGCATAAGAGGCTTGAAAGGACTTGCTTATTTTCTGATGGAGGATTTCAACAGTTCCGAAGATGTATTTCAGAAAATGAAAGAAGACGGGAATGACAGTTACAGTGTTCACCTGTACTTGGGACAGAACCAATGGCGAAACAAAGAGTATATACCTGCAATAAGGGAGCTGGAAGCAGCTTGGCAATTAGATTCCAGTGACGTAAATCTTGCTTACAGCATCGGCTCAGTCATGAGCGAATGTGGACAGGGAATAAACAAAGCAAAGCCTTGGTTTGACCGGGCATTGAAAATCATTACGCCCTCCCCGGACCTGCTCGGCAAGATTCAGAGAGAATATGCTTTGGGGTATATGAGGTCCAATCAATTCGATATGGCTCTTGATTATTATCTGAAATCGTGGGAAACGGACAAGAGCAAGTATTCGGTTCTGAGCAACATCGCCTATTGCTACGAGCGGCTCAAGAACTGGAAGAAAGCTGAGGAATACTGTCTTATGTATCTCTCGTACGGGAAACCTGGCTCGAGCGGCTACAAATATGTAGAAGAAAGCCTCGAATATATCCGACAGCAGATGTTTATGGAAGAATAATACATCAGTGTATTTCGATTATGCTGTCCCAGTCGGCTGTCACCGCAATCTTCCCGTAGTCGGGATGCAGCGTGGAAACGCGACCAAAGAAGCCTGCATTTCCACGCCATATCTGGAATAGTATCTTATTATCAGCGAGTTACAAAGCGCTCCGTAGCCGCGTCCCACCAATGCTTATCATTGATTTTGTAAAAGAAACTCTTCCGCCGCCCTGTCAGAGTTCAATTGCAACTGTCGCCTTCGTATAGACCCTTCCGCTGCGGATGCTGAGTGGCCACGCGCCTGTCTCGTATGACATCGGGGCGTTTGTCAATGTTAATGTCAATGTCTTACCTTTGGTGGAGCAGGTCAGAGGTGTCTTGTCATTGATAATAACCTCAATGTCCTCCGAAGGCAACTTTACGCTGATCGAATTGGACTTATGGCTGACCAGATCGAAGGCGAGCGTTCCGAGGTCGCTGTCCATTTCCGGCATCTGCCCGCGTTCCAGAGGACTGCCGAGCAGGAAATAGACATTGGCCCCGACATTCTTTCCGTCTGTCTGAATCCATGAATCGACATATACCCTGTAAACGAGCGCATCCTCACGGATTGCCTTTTTTCTCGACGGGAATTCCTTGACATTGTCATAATCGCAGATGACGTAGCCGTGTCCGGGGATCACAGCGACTTCAGGCGCCATGTTAGTGAAATCCGGCAGACCGATGTCCCCTATTCCGCTCTTCTTCCCGCAGTCGAGAATCGGCAGATTATTGCTCTTGAAGTTTCCGGAAGATGTCATATAGACATTGGAATTGCCCAATGTGGTGCCTCCGTTGTCTTCATCCATCATCTTTATCATTGACGTTCCCTCAGGAAACCGTTCAATCTTGTCTGATTTTCCGCATGACGACATTGTCATCGCGATGACGGAGCAGGCGATTGCCCCGAATAATTTATGGTTCTTCATCATGTCATTTTGTTAATGAGTGGCAAATGTATGATTTTTTCATTTATTGGGGATTACTTTTTTTCGTAATATGTTAAATTTGCTCCGAATTTGCTTTCTGACATGATGCTTGAAAATATGATACACGTAAAAAAGTTCGTATTGGTTCCGATGATCTCGGGACTCCTGGTCTCATTGATGTCATTTGTCCCGGCCCGACATCATCATCGTTCATCTGAAGTCCAGGACTCTTCTGAAGTGACTGTCCAGGATGACAGCATTCTTCCGGTTATAGCTTGGTTCAGCAAGCGGGACACCATGACCTACTGGATACATGACAACCAATGGGAGGTCAACGGCAAAGACACGGTGATGACACTCGGCGCCGCCGCCAAAGTGATGCTTACGGTTACGGATTCCACCAGGAAAGGGTATGACATGGAATATACTTTCCTTGAATTTGTTTCCGACGACCAAATCAAATCGGAGGCCCAAAATCTTATCGGACAGGTAATGGATATTCTCAATGATGCCACAGTAGGCACGACTATAAGATTCCGTACCGACCAGTGCGGCAAGATTGTCAAATACTACAATCTGAAGGATATCAGGAAACAAGCGAAAGATGTTCTGACGAAGGCGATCAGTAAAATGCCATATGCGGATTCCCTGCGAGCTGTCGGGCTTAATCCGGATAAATTGATGTCAATGATTGATTCCGACAATCTGGTCGACGGATATACGGAAGAGATAGAACTGCTGTTCAATTATCATGGAGACCAATACAAGATAGGCGAAACGGAAAGCCATGAAGATGCGACTGAAAACGAATACGCCTCTGATACCAAAACTGACATCTGGCTTGATCCTGACACGTATGAATACGGCATATCCGCAGATGTCTATTCATATATTCCAAGAGAGGACATAAAGGTGCTGCTCGGAAATCTCATAGAGTATTTCACTGATGAGGAGTCCGCAAAGGATGTTCGGGAAGGTCTTGATACCGAATTTGACAGTCAGGTGACTACAGACGGGGTGTGCAACTCATATGTCCGCATAAATTATTTCAATGACGGATGGCCGCAGGAGGTGGTCAGTCAAAACAACATAAGCCTAGGCGACCGCCAGAAACTGACACAGAAATACATCACATGGGATTACCGCAGCGTGGGACATGCGGAGTGAGATGACTGAAAGTCATTCTGATACGAGAATGATGATTACGGCTCTCTATTGATAACCTGGATTTTGTTTTAACCCTTTGTTTAAATCCAGGCATCTTTGTGGTATCGGGAAAACAGTTGTGAACCCGGTGAACTCGTTTTCCAGAGGAGTCCTCTGGTCGTATGCTTTGGTGTATTCGCCAAAGCGGATAAGATCTTGACGTCTCCAACCTTCCCATACCAATTCCAACAGCCGCTCTTTAAGTATGTTGCTCAAATTGGCCTTTACATGCGGCATGCCTGCTCTGTCCCTAATTGCATTCAATTCTTTTGAGCCATCTTCTCCATTACGGACTTTAGCCTCGGCCTTCATCAATATGGCATCGGCGTATCTGAATAGAACTATATCGTTGTCAACTTGTCTGCCGTCCGAATATGCGGTCCTGTCAACTTCATATTTGCCGGCACGGGCACCTGCTGTCTGCTTATATGGACTGTCACTAAGATTCAGCTTCAATTCCATTGGCATATATACCAATGGCTTTCCGTTGTCCAGATATATCTTCTTGCCGTCAACAAAAACGGTGTCTGCATAGAAGTTTGTCTTGAATCTATTGTCGACATGGTCTGTGCCGTAACCGAAAGCCTTGACGGTTGAGATCGTCGCACATGTTCCATTTTCGGATGAACCGCCATAGGCCCCACCATGTTTGTAGTGGCGTGAGCGGAAAAGATAGTGGTATTCGTTCAAATATAAGTTCTTGTCCAGTGGTATGGTGAAAATGTTCTCCATGGAGTTTTCGTTGTGAACAGCGAAGTTCGAGGAGTAATCGCTTTCCAGCTGATACCCTTCTTTGTCAAGTTGCTCGCAATACCAAATGCAGGTACTCCAAGCGTTCATCTTCTCTCCATTCACATTAAAGAAGATGTCATTGCCATCAAAGCGCTTTCCGTCTGTCCAGTTGTCATCGGTGTATATTTCAGCATTAAGCGCCAGTTTTGCAAGCAAAAAGTTGACTACAGGCCGTGTCACTCGTCCGTAGTAGTCTCCCTCCTTGTTGGAATGTTCGTCAGCAAGCAACGGCGCGACATCCCGCAGTTCATTGAAAATAAAATCGAAGACCTCGCGTCTCTCGCTTTGCGTTACCTGCTCCAATTTCACGTCGTATGATGTAACGATAGGAACACGTCCGAACATATCCATCGCATAGTAGTAGAACAAGGCCCGCACAGCTCTTACCTCTGCCGTGAAATCACGGGCCTGTTCAGCCGAAAGCAGACTCTTGTGGTCATCAATGACGGAAAGTGACTGGTTAGATATAACTATTACCTTGAAGAGGTATTTCCATACATTATATAAACTGATATCATTGGCGTTCCAGTTGTGCTGATACATGTTTTCCCACAGGCCGCCATCATACCAGTCTCCTCCACGGATCGGAATCATTGCCTCATCTGTTGTCAAGGTATTGTAGTCGTAGATTCCCCTGCAGGTTCCTTGAAGTCCTTCGGACTCCTGATTGCTCCCAATGTAGTTGTACAGGGAAGCTACTGCATTTTTGTATATATTATCTGCGTTGTTGTAAATTTCCTCTTGGTCCAGCTGGTCTTTTGGATGTTCATCCAGACAGCTGCAGAAGCAAAGCATCAACGGTACTGCCAATATGTATTCAATAATCTTCTTCATGCTTTTTCCGTGTTAAAACTGTATGCTCAACCCCAACGAATATGTGCGGAACAAAGGATAGTTACGTTTGTCATCAATACCCATAGTACTGTTCACCACGTAGCTGTTTATCATTGGCGTCAAACCTCTGTAGCCCGTAATTGTTCCAAGGTTGCTTACGTTGCCAGATATGCGCAATGAACGTAACGTCTTGCTTTTCAAGGGCACGTTATATCCTAATGTCAAATGCTCAAAGTTCAGATAGTCACCTTTTTCAAGCCAATAGTCGGAGACTCTCTGATCTGCGATGTTCTTCTGAGGAGCATCCTTAAGCACATTGTAGTCCGGGAAGCAAGCCATACTTGTAAATGATAATCCCGTTCCATTGAAGATCTTGTGCCCGAATGCTCCGTTCATCTGTATGGAGACATAGAAATTCTTGTATCTGAAACTGATGTTTGAGCCGAGGATTACCTTTGGTGTGGCTTGTCCTGCGACGTACCGGTCGCCGCCGTCGCTTATATCTACCTTGCCGTTATGATCCAGATCCTCTATGTCGTAGAAATAACTGCCGTTCTCATTTTTTACCAGTTCCTTGCAATGTGGCAGATAGAAAACGCCAAGTGGTTGTCCGACTATCTGATAAACCACATTGTTGTCGCCGCCGTTCTGTCCCGCTCCGTCCAAGGCCCCGATGGCGGTGACATTCGCCGCGGACATGCTCATTCCTTTGTACTTTCCACTCAGCGAGATTAGCCTGTTGCTTTGAAACGACAGGTTCATATTAACGTTAAGTTCTATGTCTTTCTTTCTTATCGGCTGCCCGGACAGGCCGAATTCCAATCCGCTGTTTGACATGGAACCGATGTTTGCGAGCAATGTATTGTATGCAAATGGCGGAACCGGGACTTCGTAGGCATAGAGCATGTCGGTAGTCTTGGAAAAGTAATACTCCGCCGTAAGTATAAGACCGTTGGCAAAGAGCCCCATGTCCGCACCGATGTTGAATGTCGTCTTCGTTTCCCACTTTAAATCGGGATTGTTGTTTCTCACCATGCCAAGTGTTACTGTCGGCGAACTATTGATAGGGACAATGCCGGTCTGCCTTACGGTGTTCATGGTGGTATATGCAGAGATGCCTCCAAGGTTGCCTGCCTGTCCTGCGCCAGCACGAAGTTTGAGCATGGATAGCGGTTTTACATTGATGAGAAACCTTTCCTTTTTCAAATCCCATGTAAATGATATGGAAGGGAAGAATCCCCATGTGTTGCTGGCGCCTACCATTGACGATCCGTCACCGCGTGCATTCAACGCCAAAGTGTATCTGTCAAGCAGACTATATGTGATGCTCCCCATTAACGAAGCCAGAGATTGGTCTTCATATGTGCTTTCCGTTCCGCCATATGGTCTGACAGCAGCCGCGCCCAGATTGTCGTAATGAAAGTTATTTGTGGGTATGCCCTTGGCATATACCCAGAAAGCCGTCTTTCGCAGCTTGCGGTATTCGCCGCTTACTCCGGCAGAGACCTTATGTGAGCCGAACTGCTTATTGAAATCCAGAGATATATTGCCGAGCCACTCCTCTTTCTTGAACTCGCCACGGTACACGTTGCCTTGTGCCCATACCCATGTCGGGCAGAATTGTCCGTTCTCGGTAGAACCGTAGAGGTAGGAACCGAAGGCGGAGACCCGCCAGTCAGCATTGATATCGTAGCTCAGCTTAATGTGGGCATCAAAGTTCAAATCCTTGGAGTCGTTTTTCTCTTCAAGCACTATTCCTGGCGGGTTGATGTGCGTTGCAGATTCGTTTTTTAGCCAGTTCCCATTTTCGTCAGTTCCGGCAGGGAAAGTTGGATTCTGGCATGCTGCGGAATAGAACAGCATCTGCGTGTCAAAGATATCATGGTTCTTGAAGGACGATCCGAATACTCCGAACTCTCCAGTAAGTCTATTGTTGAAGGCTTTCTGGGTCACGTCAACTTTTGCGACAAAAACGCCATAGTCCATCTTCTTGATGATTGTGTTGTGGTCCATCAAGCCGAATGAGGCACGATAGTTTGACTGAGATGTGCCCCCGCTGAATGCGAGATAGTGATTATTCACAAGTCCTGTGCGGGTAATGACCTTATAAGTGTCCGTGTTGAACCCTCCGTTATTGCAATAGACGCCCAAAGCCTTTGCGGTGGCAACATATTCTGTGGAATTGAGCATTTCCAGATGTTTGTACATCCGTTCGAAACCTACATTTCCTTCATAGGATATCTGAAAACCACGTCCTGTTCCTTTTTTCGTTTTGACTTCAATCACACCTGACGCTCCACGTGAACCGTACATTGCTGTCTCCGTGGCATTCTTCAATATCCGGAAGCTCTCGATGTCTGCAGGGTAGATGGTTGAAAGGGTGAGCACGTCAGAAGTGACCCCGTCAATCAGCACCAAAGGATCATTGCCACCGATAATGGATGTCGTACCACGCACCCGCACGCTATTGAGCATAGCCATCCGGTCCAGACCGTTGGATGTCACGTTGACACCGGCTGCCTGACCGCTCAATATGTCAAGGGCGTTATTGACCGCTCCTTTGCTGGAGTGATTTCCAACTATCTTTATGATGTCGCTTCCGCTCTCAGTGGAATCTCTCAGTTCTGCAGAAACTTGCTTTTGTGCGTGAGCCATTGAACAGCAGAGAGTCGCAAGGAGAAGTAGTATAAAGTCTATTTTGCTCTTTGCCATGATCTTTTTCTGTTGTTTTGGTTATGGATGCTTTCCAATAAGCAAAGATATGTTTTTATTGCTGAATAACAATAGGTCCGGTAATAGTTCCGGGCAGCATTAGGAGCCTGTCGCAAGTTAAATTATGCCCACGATGAAGAAGATTTGGTGGAATTATTTCTGGTATCTGTGTTAGGATATAAATTTTGTGATTGATGGAACGAAAATATTGAAGACCATCTGTATGGGGCTTTCTGCAATCATTGCCCGTCATGGCATCAAACCAGAAGAAACGATGGCTTTTGGAGACGGAGGCAACGACATATCCATTATCAAGAAAGCAGGTATCGGAATCGCCATGGGCAACGCCACCGAACCGCTGAAGAATGCCGCTGATAATTAAACCTATACTAAATTCAGAGACACTTGAATTCATCCGTAATGAGTTCAAGTGTCTCTGCAACTGTCCCATTTGCGAAAAACGCAGTTTCCTTAGGGGGACTGGAAGTTGAAGGCAAAAAGACCTCTGCCGCTCCAGCATTGGTTATTGCTGCTTGGAAAACTACCAGCGAACCGGCTCTTTTAAAATTACGCCGTCCTCCATAACGCCGGAAATAGGTTTTGCCTGATACTGTACGCAAATCATCACCATCTCTGTGTCACTGGTATTCCTAAGAGCACGTATCCCTTCCGGTGCTACACGTATGAAACTTCCTTCGCTTACAGGGAAAATCTCGCCGTCTACCTGGAATTCCCCACTTCCGGACACAATGATGTAAAGTTCTTCGTGTTCTTTGTGGGAGTGCAGGAATGGAGCATCAGCGTGAGCGTCCAGTTTCTGGACAGATGCAATTGAGCCTACAAGAGCAAGTTCGCCATCAAGGAAGACTTTGCCTTCAACGGAGGACCATCCTCCGAATGATTTGATTGAATAATTCTTTGCCATTTCTTTACACGAGGGCATATGCCCGATAAGGGATGTCATTTCATTGTTCGGAGACAAATGGTCGATGCTGGTCCTGGTATCACTTTCTGCAAATGGGACCATGCGTTTTACCGAGATTCAGAAATCGATTGGAGAAATATCACAGCGTATGCTGACCATAACTCTCAAGACACTGGTCAGGATGAACCTGGTCCGTAGGGTTTCCTACCCGGAGATTCCTCCACGTGTTGAATATACATTGACAGAACTTGGCAGGACGTTGATTCCTCATATTGACTCGCTCGTAAACTGGGCGCTTACGAACAGTTCAGCACTTTCCATCTCACCCTCCAGATTGAAAACAATAAACGACAAACCCTGATTATCAAATGTTAAAATCTGATGTGATGGACGAATTCCTTCTTTGACGGAACGAGCGGCTCGGACTTCAAGCCTATCTTCTTGAAGTCAATCTCTTTAAGGTCAATGCATCTGATGCCTCCATCATACATGGAGCGATAATAGAACTTCAAACCTGACATGTCGGTGACACAGGTGCATTGGGTTGCAGACGGGATGTCAGCCGGCGTTTCGTCAACCGGGAACTGCGCCCCGATTGGAATCTCCATTGAGCCGAGAATGTGAAAGGCAGTGAACACGGAGCCCTCTGCGTCAGGTTTCTGCGGTGCTGTGCTCTGGAAGAAGGCCGCGCGTACAAACCTTGAAGGCGGGGTAAAATCCCCCGGCAGACCAATCATCGCGCTTCCTCCTCCGAAAGATGACAGGGACATATTTCCAATCGTATGTGGCTCGGTACGGCCAGGCAGAAGGTTTACATAGTTGTTGAGATTGGTGAGCTGCCAGTCGAAGGATGGCGAGTTGGTCAGTACGCCTAGTTTGTTCTCATAGAAAACACATTTCCCGTCGATGATCTCCAGCACAATCTGGCGGCCGGACGGCTCGGCGAACCTCCAATGTACGGTCGAGGAACGCGGATCGAATCCATGGATATGTACCCTTGCAATTTCGGCCTTAACCTCATCGACGGTGGCGCAGCGCCCGAGAATGTAGGAGACCAGCTGGAAATCAGAGATGTTAGTCTCATAATTCGCTTCTGAATACTCCTCGTACTTTCCGTAGTCAGGGAAATAGAAGAGGCCGGCGGAAAGGCCTTTCTCATTCATGCCCTCCATCATCAGCTCGTCTTGGACCACCGAGACGCCCACGTAACCATATTCATTGGTAAAACTTCTGCCAGTCCCTCCTCCCGGGATGAAGGATTTCCATATGTGTCCGCGAGGCACGACAACCCAACGGCAGTCATTGTCGGAGGCGGCCCACTCGATCGTGCGCGCCACTACGGTGCTTCCGTCCTTGGCTTTGAGGGTGATGCCTGTACAGGCATAGCAGTTCTGGAATGATGCCATCAAGGCCGCTGCGGCCAGAATGATGGCGGTAAGAATCGATAAATGCTTCATAAATCATGTGGTTAAAAACTGAACATATACCAGAGCGCTAACCTGGTATATACCAGTCGGTTCATAAGAAGAACGGCCCGCAAATTGCGAGCCGTTCTTCCCATATTCATTAAAAAAAAGTCTTTCTGACAAACAAATTACTCAATTGCAACTATTGCCTTCGTATAGGCACTTCCGCTGTGGATGCCGAGTGGCCGCGTACCGTTCTCGTATGACATAGGGGCGTCTCCGCCCGCTATGATTCTGCCGTCAGGTTATACTATTTTTCATCCAGCGTATTTCCCTTTTCCAGACACACATTTAAACTTATACGTAAGAGTCCCGTTCACAGGCTGTCCGGAGCGTTCGTCACGCAACACCGAATAACCCGAAAGATACAGGATATCATCCCCTTCCAGCCTGACATTCATCTTATAGAAATAGCCTTGGCAGCGACCGTCATCGGATATTTTTCCATAATAGGGGTCAATGCCCAGATCATAATTCCCTGACGAGTCCACGGAGAATTTCGGCGTATAAACACTCTTATTCCAAAACGCACTTGAAGTATTCAGGTAGATTTCTTCTATCAGCAAACTGATTCTCACGGAAGTCCGATACGGCGCCGCCATGTCTATCTCTATTCCGGTTTCATCTGTCAGGTCCGGCACCTCTTTCAATTCATCAAAAATCGAAGCAGAAGCCACGCCGTCGCCATCCAGGTCCACCGGTACCCCGTCCCATTCCGCGCCGACGAGTTCATACTCACCGACAAGCCTGTCCATCGCGGCACGTGCCGCATCCGTCATATCATACGAGACCTTATCCTTGTCACACGCTATCGCGGCCATAAGGGTCAATGTCAATGCAAGCGCAAAATTTATCTTGTTCATAACAACTATCTCTTTTTAAGGTCAATACAGAAATCCGACGGAGTCATAATCGAAACCATGCCGGTACCGCCGCTGACATTGCTCGGATAAGGAATTTCATCAATGAAGTTCCAGGAGCCCTGCTCCGAATTGTCGAATGCGTAGTCGTTCATATAAGTATAGGTGCTTCGGGACATTGACAATACACGGAAACAGATTTTCCCGTATTCGGCCGGCACATATTCGTCACGCGACCATGAATTCGGATAATAATTATGCAGAAGTGTCTTTTCCACAGCCAGTTTCAATGTATATTCCTTGTCAGCGAAAGTATTGTCCGTAAACAAGTTATATTCATTGGCATAATAATTATTCACGTCACTGGAATTGTCTTCCATACCGATTTTCAGATTCCTGTACAGCAGGCTCTCATACTTGTTGTCGAAGACGATATCCTTGGAGGCCCTGCACAAGAACTGTCCTTCCGTATAGGGGCTACCGGACGGCACTTCAGAAGCCCTGTACTCTGAATCATAAGACATTACCATACGATAGAAATTTCTTTCTCCTGCAACGTCCTGCAGATGAACCTTGTCCATATAGAAATCTGCCAACTCGCCTCCTTTATTCTTCGCCATAAAGGACGACGTATCCACAGCATTGACAACAGGCGCATTGGGAGCGACACCTGACACCTCGGCATGGACGTCGCCGGCATTGACCGTAATTCTGACCTCGTCACCGGCATTGAAAGGAGCCTTGAACCGAATGGCATTGGCATAGTACGAGAACCGGTCCGGCTCTGTCACCTTATCAGAAGATGCCACCAGTTTGCCGTTCACATAGCAGTCCAGATGCGCCGATTCGACGGGTTTCACCTCGTCATACATGCCCCATGAAAGGAAAACCGTATGCAGAGTGTCGCCAGCCACCAGATTGCCGTTCACCACGAGCATCTTCTCCGGGCCCTCCCTGCGCAGGTCAATGTATTCTTCACATGCGACCGACATAATTGCGACAATTATTATCAATATTGACTTTTTCATAATTTCTAGAACTTATATGTGTAACTGAAAGACGGAAGGAACAGTAGGAAGGTCTTCTTGCTCAATGCCGGGATGAATGTAGTTTTTCCGGTGTCCGGATTCCTCACTTCCCTGCTGTCCAAAGTCACCCAATTCGGATTCCTGGCGCCATAGGCATTGTACATTCCGAAGTTCCAGATCCGCTCTCCATGACGTTTCTTCTTGTGGATGTTTAAGCTGAAATCAAGTCTGTGTGAAGGCGGAAGCCTGTAATTGTTCCTGCTGGAGATATAGTCTACCATCGACATTCCCTTTCCGTCCGGCGAAAGTGTGAGAGTAGATCTGGTGGAAACCGTCATCCAGTTTCCGGAGGCGATGGTCCATATTGCGCTCAGGTCCACTCTTTTACCGAGTTTCTGATTCAGGCTGACGCAGAAGTTGTGCCTGCGGTCATACACGAACGGGAAGCGTTTTCCGTTGTTGATGGTACCGTCGCGGAAGATGCGGTCGGTCTTGGACAATGTATATGAGACGGTTCCGGTGGTGCGGCCAAGTGTCTTCTGGACATAGAGTTCCACGCCATACGACTGGCCCTGTCCCATTTCCACGTTTTCCTCCCAGTCAGCGGCTGAGGAGAATGACATCTTGCCGTCTTTATATTCAAGGACATTGTTCATCTGCTTCCAGTAGCCCTCCACTGAGAATTCCCATCCTTTCAGGCCGCTGTAATATGTGCCGAGCGAGACGATGTCCGATGTTACCGGCTTGATGTTCTTGGTAATAGGCACCCAGAGGTCAGTAGGAAGACTCAGATTGCCAGATGTGAGTTGATGCACGTATTGCGACATACGGGAATACGCGGTCTTGACCGCCCAGCCCTTACCGAATGAGACCTTGACCGCCGCACGTGGCTCCGGACAGAAATATGTACGGCCATTGACCAGGAACAAGCTCAGATGCAATCCTGGATTGAACGAGAAATGCTCCCAGAAGGTCATGTCGTCTTCAATGTAGGCCGACAGTTCATTGCCATAAAGGTTCGGGCTGGCGTCGTTCACCTTGTCGCTTGTTTCCTTATTCCCGCCAATGCTGTTGATGCTGCGCGACCTTTCCACTTCCGGACGGTAAAGGTGATTCACGAATTCGCCGCCGAATTTTATCAGATGGGTAGGCGCAGGAATATAGTCGAAGTCTATCCTTGCGCCCAGGTCACGGATGCCTGACGTGTAGGAATATCTGTACTGCTTGTCGTAGTTCTCCGTCTCGGATTTCAGAATTTCCCTGGTATTGGTGACCATGTTCATCTTGTATGTATTCCACGAAACTGAGGTATTTGCAAACAGTTTGCTGTTGAAGACATGGTTCCACCTTACCGAGGCCAATGTATTGCCCCATTTGAGGTTCATTTTCGTATTCGCCTCTTCGTACTTCGTATATGGCTCATAGTCAGGGCCATAATATCTAGAACTGGATTTGTCGGAATCGGAGTATCTGAAATAATCGCGTCCCGTATAGAATCCGGCGAACAGTTTGTCAGAGTCACTGAAACGGTGCGCTACCTTGGCATTGATATCATAAAAGGCATAATTGGCAGGACTGCCGAAAGCCTTTATCAACCTGTCGAACAGGAAGGTGTGCATTCCGCGCGCGCTGAAGGACCAGGTGGTATTTTCACTTGCGATAGGGCCTTCGAAGTGGAGTTTTTCCGAAAGGAGTCCTGCTGATACCGAGCCGTGGAATCCTTTGGCATTGCCATCATTTGTCCTGACGTCGACGATACTGGATACCCTGCCGCCATATCTTGCCGGGAAGGAGCCTTTATAGAATGTGACTTTCTTGACCGCTTCCGGCGTAAAGACCGACAGCAGGCCTAGGAGATGGCTTACATTGTAAAGCGGAGTTCCGTCGAGCATCATAAGGTTCTCGTCCGCGCCACCGCCTCTCACATAGATTCCGGAAAAGCCTTCCATACCGCTCTGCACGCCGGGCATCAGCTGAATAGTTTTGATGACATCTGGTTCGCCCAGTACCACCGGCATGTTTTTAATCATCTCCTGCGGAATTTCCAATGCGCCCATATAAGTGGACTGTATGCCGGCGTCCTTTCGGCCGACAACCGTGGATGCTTTCAATGCCACCGCTTGTTCCAATGCGATATTCATAATAGTATCACACTGAAGGTCAATGTTTTGTTTCAAATCCGAGCACCCTACGTACGAGTAAGTCAGTTCAATGTTTCCGCACGGGACGGTAATCGTATAGTATCCAAATTCGTTAGTGACGGCACCTATGATTCTCGAGTTAGAACCAGATGCCTTGTCATTTGCCTCCACAACTGAATCCCCGGCAACTGACGCTGACATCACCATCACTCCCGCTCCAATGAGCGTCTCCCCCGTAGCTGCATCCCGGATATATCCGCTGACCGTATACTTATTCTGCGCAGACAGGTTGACAGCAAAAAAGACGGCCAACGCCGCCAATGTAAATTTTCGCATTAAGTTCAATGTTTTATTATAAGATGCAATATCGATGCTCTTCATTGCATCCCAACACATATTTTTCAAAAATCCATTAACAAGATTAAGTACAAGAAAATGTAGCACAATAGTTGTTTTACAGTGTAAAAAGCATATAACTTCCATCTCCCTGCAGGAGTCTCCGCAAAAATTCGTAAATTTGGCAACCTATTCCTCTGAAACCAACTAATATGTCCGAACTCACCATAGCCAAGTCCTTGAATAAGGCATATCGGCAGGTCCCCGTGGACCGGCCGATCTTTGATGGCTTCAAAGCCCAACTTCGAAACTACTACGAGCAAATTTCCGTCATCAACACGGAAGAAAAACTTAAAGGCGACCTGATGGACTTCCTAAAGCTCACCTTCTACGGTCAGAGTTACAAGGTCTCACCCAACGGCGATATAGATTGTGCCATTCACTTGGGAGGAAACATTGAGGCTCCAGTTGGCGTCATCATCGAGGTAAAGAAGCCCACCAACATCGGGGAGATGATTACCCGAGAAGACCTTAATCGCAAGGCTCTTCAGGAACTCCTCCTTTACTACCTCCGCGAACGCCACACCAACAAGAACATCCAGCTCAAGCAGCTCATTGTTACTAATATCTACGAGTACTTCATATTTGACGCCCAGGAATTCGAGCGCCTTTTCTACTCCAACAAAAAACTTATCAAGCGTTTCGACGAGTTCAACGACGGTGCCCTCACATCAGAAAAGACTGACTTTTTCCACAAAGAAATCGCCGCAGACTTCATTGACAAAGTCCTGGACCAGATTACCTATACATGGTTCGACATCCGCAAATACAAGCACTTCCTCGATACCGGCAACGACAAGCGCATAATCGAGCTTTTCAAATTCTTCAGCCCAGAACATCTGCTGAAAAAGCGTTTTCAGAACGACAGCAACTCTCTCAATACAAAATTCTATAGCGAGCTGCTCTATATCATCGGACTTGAGGAAGTGGTGGAGAAAGACAGCAAAAAGCACATAATCACCCGTCGCAAGGAGGTAGAGCGCAATCAGGCCTCCCTGCTTGAAAACACCATCACCATCCTCGACAGCGAGGATTGGATTGACAACGTGAAAGATCGCTACTCTTTCGGAAAAGACAGACAAGAGCAGTTGTTCGGAGTCGCCTTGGCTTTAACCATCGGCTGGGCAAACCGTATACTCTTCCTCAAACTTCTGGAAGCCCAACTTGTCAAGTACCACAAAGGCGACCAGAGCTACGCGTTTATGCGACCATCCGTCATCCCAGACTACGATGAGCTCAATAAACTCTTCTTCCAAGTTCTTGCAAAGCGCATTGTCGATCGGTCTGAAAGCATCAACACCAAATACGGTAAAGTCCCCTACCTCAACAGCTCACTTTTTGAGATTAGCCCGCTGGAGCGCCAGACCATCCGCATCAGCAGTCTGGATAACAGCGAACTGCCCCTATTCAGCGGCACGGTGCTCAAAGACGGCCAGAAGCCGCGTTACGACAAACTCCCGACACTCCGTTACCTATTGGAGTTCCTTGATGCCTACGACTTCTCCAGCGAGGGTTCCGAAGAAGTACAGGAACAGGCCAAAACTCTCATCAATGCCTCCGTGCTGGGCCTCATCTTCGAAAAAATCAACGGCCATCGCGACGGTTCCGTATTCACCCCCGGCGCCGTCACGATGTATATGAGCCGCGAAGCTATCCGGCAAACCGTAGTCCGCCGCTTCAATGAAGAAATGGGCTGGTCTTGCAAGGACTACGAGTCTTTGAAAAACAAGGACATCGAGGACTATGCCCAGGCCAATGCTGTAGTCGATTCCCTCCGAATATGCGATCCGGCTGTAGGCTCCGGCCACTTCCTAGTATCTGTCCTCAACGAAATCATCCGCACCAAGTACGACCTCGGCATCCTCATTGACGGCTCCGGCAAGCGCATCAAGAAACAGGACTACAGCATTGACATAGAGAACGATGAACTACTTATTTCCGACGAAGACGGCAACCCTGTGAGCTATATTCCCGGCAACCAGGAAAGCCAGCGCATCCAAGAAACCCTCTTCAACGAGAAGCGCAAAATCATAGAAAACTGCCTCTTCGGTGTGGACATCAACCCCAACGCTGTCAATATCTGCCGCCTCAGACTATGGATAGAACTCCTGAAAAACGCCTACTATACAAAAGAAAGCGATTACACCGAACTGGAGACCTTGCCCAACATCGACATCAACATCAAGGCAGGCAACTCGCTCCTGCACCGGTTTAATCTGGGACAGGACATCTCCGAAATCCTCCGAAAGAGCGGCATTTCCATCAGCGCTTACCGCAAGGCTGTGAGCGACTATAAGAACGCACACAGCAAAGAGGAAAAGCACGACCTGGAGGATTACCTGCGTCAAATCAAGGGCAATCTCCGCACCCAGATTGGCCGAAATGACCCCAAAGTGGTTAGTTTGAATAAACTGAACGCCGATTTGGACAACCTTCTGGCGCCCCAACTCTTTGAAATCAGCAAGAAAGAGCAGACCCAGCGCAACAAACAGGCCAAGGACCTGCAAGCCAAGATTGCCAAGATACAGGCTGAGGTGGATGAAATCAAGGACAACAAGATCTTTGTCGGCGCCTTTGAATGGCGCATCGAGTTCCCGGAAGTCCTCGATGAGGATGGCCGCTTCGTCGGCTTCGACTGCGTGATTGGCAACCCGCCGTATATGAGGATACAGAGTTTGCAGAATTCCAATCCAGAGGTTGTTGATTATTATTCCGAGCATTATCAATCGGCTACAGGGTCCTTCGATATTTATGTTCTCTTTGTAGAGTTAGCACGCCAACTCATAAAAGGAGATGGATTGGTACATTTTATTATGCCGGTAAAGTGGACCAATTCTGATTTCGGAAAAGGACTGCGTGGTTATCTAGCGAAAGAGAAGTTCGTGTCCAGGATTATCAACCTGAAGGCTTTCCAAGTCTTTGATGCTTCAACCTACACTGGGCTACAATGGTTTAGCTCATCAGATAAGCTACAGTATGTTGAGTTGGATAATAGCATTACAACAACTGAGGGATTCAGCATGTTCTTGAATTCTCTACAAATGTCTGATTATGCCCAAATAGACTACAATTCTGATGTACCTTGGACCTTGGCCAATAAGGAGGTTAACTCCATCCTTGAGAAATTGAGAAAGAACCCCTATACTCTGGCAGATGTGTTTGAATCAATATTCCAAGGATTAGCGACGAGTAAGGACGATGTGTATTTCCTCTATGAGTGCAAAGATATTGATGATCTTTTTATTGAGGGCTATTCTAAGTATCTAGGTAAAAGGGTGACGATTGAGCATGGACTGGTCAAACCTCTCTTGAAGGGTGAGGATGTACATCGATATATGCATCTGGATAGCGATCGCTATGTTATCTTTCCATACAAGGTAATTAATGAGAAAGCCTCCCTTTATTCAGAGGAGGAATTGAGTAACTTGTTCCCCTCGGGCTACGAGTATTTGAAAGCGTGTGAGCCCGAGTTGCGTGCCAGAGAAAAAGGCAGGTTGGAAAAAGACACTTTTTGGTATAGGTATATCTACCCCAAGAATCTCACACTGTTTGACCAGATAAAGATTGTTGCCCCTGAAATATCTTTGGGAGGGAACTTCACTATCGACTCTGACGGTCGCTATTATAGTACAACAACTGTTTACGGATACATAAGGAGAAAGG
>OBKS01000754.1_pt1 | contig 28140 bp, 22 predicted proteins | sample 1517381 | NCBI WGS metagenome assembly OBKS01 (sample SAMN04571686, study PRJEB22368) | human gut metagenome | biome: human gut; material: stool | host: Homo sapiens | place: Luxembourg | collected 2012-08-03 | reverse complement strand
TTAGGTTTCAATTGACTTTATTCAATTTTTACTCCCCACCAGATTTCGAAGAACCTAATTAATTTCATGTCTTTTTTTCATGCTGAAAATAGGCAATATAAATTACCTTTTAAAAAGTTGTAAATAATGATTTAAAGCTAAGCGTCATACAGAGTGAAATTAATAGGGAGTCTAAAATACCTTTTACAATTTTGTGCTGATGCCATTTTAAAAAGCAATAAACCAGTTTTAAATCTTGATATTACTCTATGGGATCTGGTTGAATTTGTACCTTTTCTTGTTGGTGTTATTCCAATTTTTCTATAACAAGCACTGTTTTTTGAAACTTCCGTACCAAGACATGTTAAAAAAATACTAGCAATACATACTAGAGAATATAAGTTATCAAATGCATGTATCTTTTTTATACCACTTTCTTCTAAATAAAATCCATTTGTTTTTTGAGATTTAAATAAGAATTCAATAGAACCAAATCTGTAACCATAATATATTTTAGCAAGTTTGGGTCTTCCGTTGGTAATTAAAAGCCATGCTTCTTTATGATTTTTACTTTTACAATATACTAGATTAAATATATATTTTTTTCTGGTAAATTCCAAATTGTGGTAAAGTTTGGATGCGTGAACAAGATGTGGTAAATCTTTAATTGGCATCCAAACTTTATGATCTTCTGGGTATTTTTGATAAAAAACTTTTAAGTTTGATTTGCATCTAAAAACAAATATATCTCCTAAGCTATCAATGTATTGCATTAAGGGAAACAAATTACCAAACCATCTGTCTGCAAGAAAGATGATGTTAGCATCTGGAATATATTTTTTTATTAAGTTGTGGCAATATAAAATTCCTTTTTTTAAATTAATCATTTTAAATGCTTCACCACTTTCTTCATCTTTTTTTCCAAGAAACACTTCAAAATAAATTGGAATACCTTGCTTTCCAATTCTTACAGTAAACATCAATATGGTAAAGTGGTCTTTATCATAAGAATGATCAAACGAAATGTGAATGTTCCTATCTTCATGAGACAACTTATATTTTGATAAAACTTCATTTACAATATCATCAAACAGCTTATGAAAAGTATAGTGATGATTATGTAATGTTCGATAAATTCTTTTGTGAATAGAATTCAAATATATAGAGGAATTTAATTCTTTAAAATATTCAGTTGCTATTTTAACATAGTTAACTGATTGTGCCTGAATCATTGAATAAAACATTCCCGGAACAAAGTTAAGTAGTGTTTTTGATTTTGTAAATTTTTTAAAAAAATTAGAAAATCCCTTTACAATTGTGTTATTGTTATTATATAATTTAGACATGTGACAGCTCCTTTTATTTTTTTTGATATTATAATTATAACAATAGTTGTCACAATTGAAAAGCACCAAATCGGTGCTTTTTTAGATAAACGAAAGATTTGATATAAAATATATACCGAAAACTCAAATTAAAAACTGTCCAGTAATAAGATCAGAATAAACTAGGATCGGACATGCCTGTCTAGCGCGTCCGCGTGCTAGGTCAGGCGGGGTGCAAAATAAATGTGAAGTGAAGAAATTGGCGTGGTGGAAGACCCCAACTGCCGCATCTCGCGGTTTGAGCGAGCCCATTAACTTAACTGTGTCTTTTAAAGAAATATATGTATAAATTAACGTAAAATAGATGTAAATGTTATTGCATCTGTTTTTCTTTGTTGTTATAATGAAGTTGAAAGGAAAAGAAATTATGCAAAAAATATTAGAGTGTCAAAACTTATGTAAGAGTTTTGGAAAAAAACAAATTTTAAAAGATGTTTCATTTGAGATTGATGAAAAAGATATACTTGCCTTTATTGGTCCGAATGGTTCTGGTAAAACTACCACGATAAAATTAATACTTGGTTTACAAAATATTGATAGTGGTTCTGTTAAAATTAATGGATATGATGTTGAAAAAGACTTTGTTAAATCAATTGAAAAAGTCGGAGCTATTGTTGAAAACCCAGATACATATATGTATCTAAGTGGTTGGCAAAATTTAAAACTAGTTGCAAACCTATATAAAGGAGTAACTGATGATGATTTAAAAACTATAGTTAAAACTGTAGGTCTTGAAAATCGTATTCATGATAAAGTAAGTAAATACTCATTAGGTATGCGTCAAAGACTTGGTATAGCTAGAGCCTTAGTAAATAAACCTAATTTATTAGTTTTAGATGAACCCACAAATGGATTAGACCCTGAAGGAATCAAAGACTTAAGAATACTTTTAAAAAGATTAGCTAAAGAAGGAATGGGTGTCTTAATATCAAGTCATAACCTAGCAGAACTAGAAAGCTTTTGTAACAAAGTATTAATCATTGATAATGGAGTTATCTTAGAAAAAAGTGAAGTTAAGAAATTTAAAGATAATAATAATAAATATTTATTCAAGGTAGATAATACTAAAAATATAAAACTTGATGGAATGTATGAAGTTACTAAAACTACATTTTGCATTAATGGCGAAAAAGAGAGTATTGCAAGTATTATTAAAACACTAGTTAATGAAGATATAAAAATATATGAAGTAACATTAACTGAACTTACTTTGGAAGAAGCATTCTTAAAGAAAACCGGAGGTATGAAAAAGTGATAAAGCTAATTAAAAATGAAATAACTAAATTACTACATAAAAAAAGTATTTATATAGTTTTAATAATAACAGCAATGTTTATGGTTTTAGTATCATTTATAAATTCAAAAGACGCAAGTTACTCTTATGATCCATCAGTTTATTATGATCCATCAGATCCTGATCCAGTAGCCAAGGAAATGAATGAATACTATAAAAAATATAAATCAAGTGATTGGCAAGCATATAAATTAGATGATTTTTATCTGGTAGCAAGTTCTTATTATAATGAAAAGAATAATGAAGAATACAAATTAGAATATGAAAAATATAAAGAAGCCTTTAAAAATAATGATTGGAAATACTTTGTAAATACTGATTTAGCGAAAGAAAAAAATGACTTAGAAATATTAAAGACTGGTCTTTTGGATAAAACTTTATCTAAAAAAGAAGTTAGAAATTTAAAAGCATCAATATTTCAAAAAGAAACAGAAATTGAAATGCTTGAATATCGTTTGAAAGAAAATGTTACATATGGAAGTGATTATCTAAATCAAGCAATATCATCAATTAATAATGCTTCATATGGCAAATATTTTTATGAAAATGTTGATTCTAAAAATAGTGATTACCAACAAAATGTAAAAACATATTATGAAAGTAAGTATATTTTAGATACAAAAGAGGATACTAATAATATACAAGATTTAAGATCAAGTTTGATGCATTTCTTTGATAATTATATTTTCTTGATTTTAGTTTTTGGAGTAATGATAGCAGGTTCAATAGTAAGTGAAGAATATAACAAAGGAACAATAAAATCTTTACTTATAACCCCATACAAGAGAACTACAATCCTCTTATCTAAATTTATAACTGTACTTATAATGTTACTTCTATTTATAATTGTTGCATACTTTATGGATTTTATAATCGGAGGATGTTTCTTAGGTTTTCAATCAATTACAAATCATGTTGTAACATATAACTTTAGTACGAATGCCTTAGAAATAATGGGATTATTTAAATACATATTAATTAAAACTATAGCTATATTACCTGAAATAATATTACTAATAACATTAGCATTTGCAGTATCAACTATAATTGGTAACACAGCATTTGCAATAGTAATAACATTTGCAGGTTTCATTGCATCATCAATAATTAATATGTTTGCAGTTTATTATAAAATAGAGATATTAAAATATTTTGTAACAACCAATTGGAACTTCAATGAATATTTATTCGGAGCTACTAGTCAGTACGGCACAAGCTTTACTCACGCAGTAATTGTTTGTATAATATATTTCTTAATCATGGTCATTACTTCATTTATTGTATTTAAACGTAAAAATATTAAAAATGTGTAAGGACTGATAAAATGATAACAAAAAAGAAAACTGGATTAATTATAATAATATTATTAAGTATAATTTTTCTCATTTTCTTTTTTCTTTTGAAAAAAACATATGCATACAATGATGATGAAAATAATGATGTAAACAAATACATTGAAAGTGTAGCATCTTTAGTTGATGAACAAACAATAGGTAAATATAAAAATGTTATAAGTATCGAAGATGATAGATATATCTCAAAATTATTTAATATAAAATCTGGTGAAGAAGTATCCATAGAATCTATTTTAAAAAAAGAATATGTTTCTTTATTCTGGGCTAAAGTAAAAGAATTATTATATTTAAAATATCCAAAATTTATTGCTGAAGTACTTGATAAACACAACAAAACCAATGCATATTTTATTAATGATAATGAGCTTATAATTTATTTTTATGATTATGAAATAACACCCGAAGTAAGTGAAGAGTTATTCTTACATGTAAACTATAATGAAATAAAAGATTACTTAGATATAACATATAAGTTAGATAAAGAATATCAAAATGAAGATGGTAGAGTAGTTCAAAAAAACAAAAAACATATCGCTATTACTTTTGATGACGGACCAAGTATCTACACAAATGATTTAATAAATACTTTAAAAGATAATAAAGCATCATCAACATTTTTTATTCTAGGTAAAAATATTGAGTACTACAAAGATACAATCAGATACATGAATGAATCAAAAATGGAAATTGGGTATCATTCATATAATCATAAAAATTTTAAAAGGCAAAAATTAGAAGTAATAAAAGATGAATTTAATAAATCAAATAAAGCATTATATAGCATAACTGGTGAAGTATTCCATTTAATTAGACCTCCATACGGAGAAATAAATAAAAATATTAAAAATAATCTAGATGCATCATTTATCTTATGGGATGTTGATACCCTAGATTGGAGATACAAGGATGTAGATTATTTAGTTAATTACACTTTGGACAACATAACTGATAAAGATATAATTTTATTTCACGATATTCATAAAACTAGTATTTCAGCAATTGAAAAATTATTACCGTTATTATATGTAAATGGATATCAAGTCTTAACTGTATCAGATTTAGCTAAAACTAGTAAAGTAACTTTAGAAAATCATAAATCATATCGAAACTTTAAATAAGACCAACATCAAGATCATCATCTTTTCGAACAATTTCATTTATTAAATAAATACTACCTCCAATCAAAAATAGTATAGCAGCAATAAGCTGAATAAATGTCGAACGATAATTATCATTCTTAAAATTTTGTTCCATATTACTTAAATCTTCGGTTAAAAGTAAAACAAAATATAAGTAAATAAAGAAAGTAACAAAAAATATACCTATATTAATATATTTTTCACTTTTATAGGCACTATTATCATGTTTAAGTAAATAATCTCTATCTAATTTATTTGAATACAAAGCAAAAACAACGATAAAAAAGTAAATTATCCATATAATATCTTCATTTCTTAATCGTTTTAACTTTTTACTTATATCATTCATAATATATATTATTAAATAAAAAAAAGAATATATCACAAAGGGATAAAATTTTTATATTTTCATATTGATATATTCTTTTACTTTTTATAACACAGTGTTCATATAATTCTTAACTTCTTTTATAGGCATATTCAATATTTTTGCGATTTTTTTACAAGATAATGATTTACCCAAAGATTGAATCATCTTTGCTCTTTCTTTTGTTTCACCTTCAGCAAAGCCTTCGTTTTTTCCTTCATCTTTAGCAATAGCACAAGCATCAATTAATCTGCTTTGGTCATTTCTTTTAAATTTAATGACATCTGGGTCATTAACAAAATCCTTTATTACTTCTATTGAACTCATAAACATCTCATCTCCTTCCGCTACTTCTTCCATTTTTTCATAGCTATTTGCTACAATAAATTTACACCACTGATTTAACCTTTGTTTACGTTTAGTATACTCTTTTTCTGGAGTTTTGTCAAGCCTTATTAATACAATATCCATCAAATCATTTAGTAATATTTTTGAAGTGAATTCACTTCTTAATTGATAATCGTTTAAAAATTCATTGTTTTCTAAAAATTCGTTAGTAATTAGGTTAATACTTGTTACTTTCTTAGCTTTTGAGTATGTCTCTTGTTTCTTTAATTGATGTGAATATAACCATGAAGTATATGCAACAGACTTCTTACATTGTTCACTTCCAAAGTCATTATAGATTTCTATATTATAGATTTCATTATTTGATAATGTAACTAAAATATCTAAATAATAATCATGTAATGCAACATTGTCATTTTGAATATACTTTTGAGGGATTGTGTTAACATACGCCACTTTAAGTGGAGAACCACAATACTCAAGATAAGCATTTACAAAATCTTTAACATATTCTGGGATAGACATAATTTTTTTAAAAACTAAATCATCAGTTAGATTTAAAAAGTTTAATTTTGTTTCTATATTATTTACCTCCTTTTATATAATTTAATTTTTATCCCTTTCACTATATATATTTCTTTTTTATTGTCATTTTTTAAAAATTTTTTTGCAAAAATAGTGATTTTTCCCAGAAGTCTGGGGAAAAATAATTTTTTAGTGGTTAAAAAAGTAATGTAAAATAATGTAAATGAAGTAAAATGAGTGAAAAGAAAATGTTAAAATTTACATGAAATTTACGCGAAAAAATATCTTGAAATATACTATTAAATACTTTATAATTAAATAGTAGAGTAAGTGGAGGGAAAAATGAAAAATAAGGGTTTTACTTTAGTGGAATTAATTGCAGTTATTGTAATAATTGCCCTAGTACTAGCATTAACAACAGGTATATTTATAGGTGTACGAAAAAATATTTTAGAACAAGTATATGAAAACACTATAAACGACATCTTAACAAAAGCAGAAAGTTATGCCAAAGAAACAGGTATGACTGGAACAATTGATATAAATGTTGATTTCTTAATTAAAAATGGGTATCTAAAAGCAGATGATGATAAATATATATATGATCCAAGAAATAAAGATAATAAATTAAACTGTTATATGATTCACATTATCTTAAAAGACCAAGAATATGAAGCAACACTTCTAGATAAAAAAGAAAACAAAGATGGAACATGTAATGAAAATAGTTTTAATACTAGTGAAGTAAATATTTTTTGTAAGATGGATAATGAAGAAAATTTCCATGAGTGTAATGGCTGGTACAATAACAATTTAACATTAAAAATAGTAAGTAATAACAATAAAATTACTGAAGAAGACATAAAGATGAGTGAAGTTGAATATTCAAGCTTAAATGGTTATTATGAACTATTAAAAAAAGATTCATCAAAAGAAATAACAGTTAAAACTGATACAGTAGTTGATACAATATATACAGCTCTTGTTAAAATAAATGATAAAAACTACACAGTAAGTCAAAAAATTAGTGTTGATAAAGAAAATCCAATTATTATATCTAAAAAACTAGATGTAGTATATAACAAAGGACAAGAATTAAAACTTAACACAACAGATTTAAGTGGATCAGGTATAAAAGGTTATCAATTAACAAAAACTGAATGCACAAAAGATAACTATAGCAAAAATCTAATTAAAATCACATCAAGTGGTAAATTTAATTTATGTGTAATGGATAACGTAGGTAACATAACAAAACAAGAAGTAAATATTAGTAAAATAACATTTAACTATAATAATGTATCAAGTACAGATATCATTACAAAATCAATTTACTACATGAAAGAAGATTGTGAATATCCACTTTTAACACCAGTACGTAATGGTTACTTATTTGACTATTGGGAAAACCTTGAAGGTAATAGAGTGTATGATTTAAAAACAATTAAAGATGATGAAGTAGTAAATGCTAAATGGAATATCTTAGATGTTGATACCAAAGCTGATAGAATTGACAAAGGAACTACCGGCGTAAAAATTGAAAACAGAGTAAACCTCATATTAGTATTAGACATATCAGGAAGTATGTCATCAAATTCCAGACTAACAAACTTAAAAGAAGTTTCAAACAATTTAATTGATAGTACATCTTTTGATGTAGGTTCAACAATTTCTGTAATATCATTTGATGATACAGCAACAACACTTTTAACAAAAGGAACAGACCCTGCAACAGCAAAAAGCATTATCAATGGTTTATCAACAAAAGGAAGTACCTCATTTAATAGTGGTCTAACCAATGCAAATAATTTAATCACAAATTATCTAGCTGGTGAAGATAATATATTTGTAATATTTGTAAGTGATGGATATGATAACTCAGGTTACTCACCAAGCATTGGTAAAGAAGTAAAAGAAAAAGCTAAAACAGTATATTCGATTGGAATTGGTAGCGATGTTTCAACTCATGATTTAATTGATATTGCTTCCCCTGATTGTTACTTTAATGCAAGTGAAGGTCTTGAAAGTCTAAAAGAAATATTTACTAAAATTCAAGAAGAAATTCGGGAAGAAGTTACATACAGATCTAAAAATGGTTTGATACCACTACCTAATTTATATGTAGATGAAAATAATAAATTTGCTTTATTCGTAAATAACGAAGAACATGTATTTTCAAGTATGGATGAAATCAGAGAAATATTAACAATCAACGAAGGAATCTATAACCTTGACTTAGTTAAAATTGATAATAAATATAAATTAAATGGTAACTTAAAAAGTATTGAGTTTACATATTATTACAATTAATAGTATCAAAAACATAGGAAGGACTCCCAAACGGAGCTTTTTTCCCAAAATGTTGTTGTGTTAAAGAAAAATACATGATATACTTTTAAGTGAAATTCGGAGGATATATGAAAAAAAGAATAATTAGTGCAATAGTTGCTTTATTGATAGTAGTACCCCTTATAATAATGGGTGGTATTTATTTTGAAATAGGTCTATGTCTAATCGCAGCCTTAGCTTATAAAGAAATAATTGATTTACCAAAATCACACGGAGAAATACCTAATTTAATGATTGGTTTAAGTCTTGTATTAATGCTAGTATTAAGTAATTATAGTATGATGGATTTAGGAAATGGTTATGATTATTCACTTATAGCTTTGATATTACTTGCAATGTTAATACCTTTAGTATTTTATAAAAACGATACTTATAAAAGTAGTGATGCATTCTATTTAATAGGTATGAGTTTCTTACTTGGTATAGCATTTAATACATTCTTAATAATAAGAAGTGAATCAGTATATTTACTAGCATGGATATTATTTATTCCAATGTTTAATGATATATTTGCTTACCTAATAGGATCAAAATTTGGGCATCACAAAATGTGTAAGGAAATAAGTCCAAACAAAACATGGGAAGGATCAATCGGTGGTTTACTTGCTGGTAGTCTTATAAGTTTAATTTTTTATAACTTTCTAATAAGTTCAATTGATATCAAACTAGTAATTATAACAATTATCTTATCAATAGTAGGTCAAATTGGTGACTTAATAATGAGTAAAATTAAAAGAGAAAATGGTATCAAAGATTTTTCAAATATCTTGCCAGGTCATGGTGGAATACTTGATAGATTAGATAGTAGTATATTTGTAGTTTTAGCATATGCATTAATGATGAGTCTATAAGGAGGATGACATAATGTGGTTTATTTCAATATTAATATTAATTTTTATATTAGGCATTATAATACTTGTTCATGAATTTGGACATTTTATCTGGGCTAAAAAGTTTGGTGTTCATATTTATGAGTTTTCCATAGGTATGGGTCCAGTTATTCATACTCATAAGGGTAAAGATAAAATAAATTATAATATCAGAGCATTCCCAATTGGTGGTTTTGTATCAATGGCTGGAGAAGTTTATGAAGATGCTGATGGTTCAGTAAAAAAAGAAGATTATATGTGTAATAAACCTTGGTGGCAAAGAATTATAATATTGGTAGCAGGTGTAGTAAATAACTTTGTTTTAGCAATAGTTCTATTATTTATAAGTGCCTTAATTTGGGGAGGAAGTACCCTTGATGCAAAAGTAAAAAACACAGTTGAGGGTTATCCAATGGCAGAAGCTGGAATTAAATCCGGTGATATCATAACAAGTATCAATGGTAAAAAAGTAAATACCTGGGATGTTGCTCAAATTATATTAGTTATGAAAAATAAAAATGATTACTATACATTCGAAGTAAAACATGAAGATGGTAGCAAAGACACATACAAAGTTGTACCAAAAGTTGAAAAAGAAGAAAATGGTACAGAAAGACAAGTATTTGGTATTCAAATAGATCAAACCCCATTAACTGGTTTTGTTGGTTCACTAAAATATGCATTCTTAAAATTTGGTAGTGTAGTAGAATCAATGTGGCTTACAGTAGGTGGCTTAATTACTGGAAAAATTTCAACTAGTGCCTTATCTGGTCCAGTAGGTATGTATCAAGTAGTTAATGAAGGAGTTGCCCTTGGACTTAATTACATGATTTATATTACAGCATTTTTATCAATCAATGTTGGATTTATAAATATTTTACCATTCCCAGCATTTGATGGAGGCAGAGTATTCTTCCTTATTGTTGAAAAAATAAAAGGAAGTCCAGTAAATTCAAAATTTGAAAACACATGTCACATGATTGGTTTTTGTTTATTACTATTATTAATGTTACTAATAACAGCCCAAGATATAATAAGATTATTCTAAAGTTGCAAAATATGCAACTTTTTTAATTCATAAAAAAACTGCCTTTAGGCAGTTTACAATAATTATGAAGATTTAACTTCTTCAGTAAAACCTTTCAAAGCTTTTAAAAATTCATCATGGTCATTTAGACCCACAAGAAATTCTTCACCATTAATGATATTAATTTTTCTAATACAAAACGAAGCAACATCATCAGTCTTAGTTAAAAAAACAAACTTTACATTATCAACTACTATTTCTTTGGTAACAATATAATCATTATTATCTTCGAGAGTTATTATTTCAACATCTTCCATTATCTTGCTCCTCCTTGATTTAATTCACTAAGTAATTCATTTACTTCATCCATATTAACATTACCTTTTGCATACGCTATAAGGACTTTGTTCATTAAGGATTCATAGTCACTAAGTGAAATACTTTTACTATCCAAATAATCTTGGAAAGAATTATGCATACATGCTTTAATTTCTTCTTCTGTATATTTACTTGGATCATTAGCTATAAGAGTAGACATATTTTGAAATATTTTATCCATATGCTCTATCTTATCATAATCCCCAAGTTTATTATAACAACCATAGATTCTTGTATCAATATCATAATTTTTGTTATTATCCAAAATATCTTTTGATGCACCACCAACATCATACCACCAATAGTATTCACCAGCTTGTTCATTAAAGCCACCATATTCCTTATTAGCAGTAGCAGACTCTCCAAGTTCAGTCTCTATTCTTTTAACTTCAGCATTTAATTCTTGAGTATTTTTAATAGATTTAGCTCCAACAGTTAAAAGAGAACCAAGTGCTACAAACAATATAGCTTTTTCAGCCAAATTTTTAACACCTTTAGTTTTTTGAATAGTACGCCTTTTGTTTCTAACCTTAGGTCTATTTACACTCATTTCTTCAGCACTAGATGAAAAACTCCTTTTTGCAGTACCATCTTGATTAAATAGTGCATTAACAGAATAATCTAATTCATTTACATCCATTTTATACCTTCTTCCTATTATAATTTTACCCTAAAAAGTGTAACTTGGCAATAAATTTTTTAAAATTTGACAAGTTATATTGCAATGTTTTAGCTAATTTGGTATAATTTATGAAGAATAGGTTAGGTGAGGCTAGTGAGCTTAAGTGTAATAGATAAATATATAAGTAAAAAATCTAAAGACTTACTCGAATACGCAAAAATTTTAGAATCAATCATAAGTATTGAGGATAACAATTTGTGGCATAGCAAGAAAGATTTTACAAACTATGCAAAAGAAGTAATAGAAAATTATGCTGACAATTATTATTTCCAAAACAATATTCATAAGGATAATCCAATTGAATATTCAAACGACAACATCAATTTTGTCTTAAAAGCAATCTTAGAATATTGTCGCCTACATGACACAATAGATATAGTAAAACTAAGAAAAAACGAAACATTTCTATTGTCAGTTATTATATGTAGTGCATGTTACGTAGATTTTGCTTGTAACGTCGTCGATGGTGATTATCAAGATACTAAAAATAAATTTAAATATCTACTTAGTTATTTGAGAAAAACTAAGGTATTAAATGTCAAAGACAACAAGTATTTTGTTAATGACTTATTCGAAGCAATCAAGAAAAACGCCGCGGAAGATAAAAAAATTCTAAGTGGTCTAGAAAGTGAATCATTTAAAAACACATACAAGATGTTAAGTAACAATCCAGTAATATATGATGTATCATATACTTACAACATTCCAGATTTAGAAAATTTTGATGAAAACTTATCCAAACGGGTACTTGCAACGTGTGAAAATAAATTCTTTGAAATGTCACTCGATGTTTTAGAATTAAAAATTCTCGAAGAACTAATCAGCAACAGAGAAATGCCAACTTATGTAATTCGTGTTAACAAATATTTAAAAAAAGCAAACATCGTTAGAAAACTAAATAACAAATATTTAAAAGATAATATTAAAATATTAATTCCGTTTGAACACGAAGTTGAGTATCAAACAAACATTAAAGATTTAAAAGAAATAGGTATGAGTTTTATCTACGAACTTGAAGAAACCAAAAATATCGAAGCAACAATATTTATGGATAATACGGAAGTACTCGTAGACAAAGAATTTATAAAAAATAATTTAGACAATGAAAATAATTTCAAAAAAATGAACGTTAAACTAATTGTAAAGAATAAGGAGGATTAGAAAATGAGTGTGTATGGTGAATTTTTTACAAAGTTTATGGGACCATTATTCGAAGGGTTCATAAAAATATTCAAGGGTTTAGGTGAAGGGTTATTCCAAATGTTTAATGTAGTAACTTACATAACAGTAATCGGTGACTATAAAAGTGATTTAAAAGGATTAGGTCTATTAGTAATGGTTTTATCAATAGTATTCCTACTTGCAATAATGGCACTTATTGTGTTCTTAATCTATAAATCAGTAAAAACATATCTAAGATATCGTAGAAATGTTAAAAAAGAAGACATGTTAGTAGAAGAAATTGATTCATTAAATAATGAAATTTTCAAACTAAAAAGAAATGCTGAAAAGTTCAGTGAACTTGCAAATGCAAACGGAGAAATTGAATATAATGAAGACGGAACTCCAAAGAACGAACTAAAAGAAGGAGAAAGCAGATTCTTTAAACTAAGTACAGTTGATGCAAAATTCAAAGACTATACTCCTGAAGAAATTGTTAACAACTTCACATTAGAAAGTTTCTGCGATACATTCAGAAATTATTCAGCATCAAAATTACATCTATATTATGATATAAACTTAATTAGATTATTTATTGCATCATTTGCATCAAACAAATTAATCATTCTAGAAGGTATTTCTGGAACAGGTAAAACATCTCTAGCATATGCTTTTGGTAATTTCGTAGATAATGAAACAACTGTTGCATCAGTTCAACCTTCATGGAGAGACTCAACAGAAATATTTGGTTACTTCAATGAATTTACAAAGAAATTCAATGAAACAGAAATTCTAGAAAAAATGTATGAAGCTCAATATGATGATGAAGTATATATTACATTACTTGATGAAATGAATATTTCTCGTGTTGAATATTACTTCGCAGAAATGTTATCTATCTTGGAACTTCCAAATAAAAAAGACTGGGTAGTTGAACTAGTTCCAAATGTTTGGCCAAATGACCCAATCAAACTAGAAAATGGTAAATTAAAAATTCCTGAAAATATGTGGTACATTGGTACAATCAACAACGATGACTCAACATTCATGATTACCGACAAGGTATACGATAGAGCAATGCCAATTGCAATCGATGATAAATGTGAAGAATTCGAAGCTCCTGATACTGACAAAATTAAAACAAGTTATAAGTATTTAGAAAGTCTATTTGAAAAAGCTAGTGTAGAACATCCAGTTAGTCAAGAAAACTTAGATAAAATTGCTCAACTAGATAGATATGTAATTGATCACTTTAGACTTGCATTTGGTAACAGAATTGTAAAACAATTAAAAGAATTCGTACCAGCATTCGTTGCATGTGGTGGTGAAGAAGTCGCAGGTATTGACTATCTAATCGCTCACAAAATATTAAGAAAATTTGAACAATTAAATTTAGCATATATCAAAGATGAAATTGATGGTTTAATTAATTATTTTGAAAAACTATTCGGAGCAGGAAAAACTCCAGAATGTAAAGCATACTTACTAAGACTTAAGAAAACTATTTAGGTGAGTCTATGGATATAGTAGAATATATTAATAATTTAAATAAGGAAAAAGCCTCAGCATTCGTTGGGGCAACTTCCTCAAATATAACCGTCAAAAGGGATATTGATGCTTGTGTAAGTGATACATCATGGATAGACATGGTCGAAGAATGTATTCCTTATCTAGATAACATCATAAGAAATCCCAGAAGATTTATTGTTCAAGAAGAAAAAATCGTACCAATTGAAAAAGCAAAAGTCGTAACTGAAGAATCAATCAGACACTTAGCTCAACACACAAGTATGATTCAAGAAGTACATGATGATGGCACAGTAATCCCTTTAAAACTATTAAATGTTTATAGAGAAGAAACTGTTGACTTATACGAAAACCGATTCATAAAGTCCTTAGTTGATAACCTTTATACATTTGTAAATAACAAATTATCTGAATCAGACCAAAAAAGTTATGCAAATGTCGATAGTGAAGTAACTTACCAAGGTATAATGAAGAAAAAAGGTGAAGAAGTAAACATCAATGTAACAATGACTAGCAAAAAAGAAACTGAAGTTGATGCATCAAAAGATGGACATAGCTTAGATGAACGTATTGAACACATCAGAGATATCATTAATGCATTTCGTTCATCAACATTTATTAAAAGTCTAAAAGAATCTAGTCCTGTAAGAAGTCCAATTAGAAAAACTAATGTAATATTAAAAGAACAAAACTTTATCAAAGCATTAGAACTTTGGGAATACCTAGAAAAAAATAACATAAAACCTGTTACAAGCAAAGATAAAAGAACTGAAGTATTACATGATTCTGACATTAAAACTAAGTTTGACTTTGCATTTTTCGTTGATAATGAAGCAATCGAAATCAAAAAAACGAATCAAACTGCAGAATTTAATTCAGCAATCATAAGTAAACTAGTAAATGACTTTGTCTTCGCCGGAGACATAACAGAAAAAGAATTTAAAAGATTAATGGAAAAAGAAATGAAAGAAGCAAAGAAACGTAAAGAAAAAGCTGAAGCTGGTATAAGAAAAACAATTGATGCATTCTTTCAAGAATTTGATAAGAAAAAGAAAAAAATAAATTTATTAATAAAGTAGGTGATGGTAAAAATGGCTAAAAAGAAAGAAATTAATGAAGAAAAAACATTTATGAAAAATAAAGAAGTCATAGATATTAAAAAATTTATGCTTTTAAAAAGCAAAGAACAAGATGATTTAATAATTGATACTTTAAATAAGATGTATGAAGGTGCTATCGAAGTATCAAAAAAACACATCGATAAAGTACTAAATGTTGTATTTGATAACAAAGATAATGATACATTTTTGCCTCATTCTTTGAGAGTTTCTAAAAATGGAAACAAATTAATTTTTGAATTTAAAAAAGGTAACAATGCTTTACTAATTTTATTTCTACTTGGTTTTTTATTTCTAGCAGGTTATGCAACATATGCTGGAGTTCAATTAATAGGTAAATCAAAAATGAACATCGATTTAAATGGTGATGGAATTCCTGATTTAAATATTGATTTAGATGGAGATGGTATATGTGATGTAAACTGTGACACAAACAAAGATAAAAAACCAGATCAAAACATTGATTATAGAAATAGCAATAAGCCAACATTTAATGTAGTTCGTCCAGATGGCACTATATTTAATGAAATGAATCAACTAGATGAATCTGGTAAATGTAAATTAAATTGTGATACCGATAAAGATGGCTGGCCAGATACAAACATTGACTTAGATGGAGATGGTAAAGCAGATATAAATATCGATATTGATGGTGATGGAAATCCAGATTTAAATATCGATACAAATGGCGATGGAGTACCAGATGTTAATATTGATGATGATAATGATGGTAAATGTGATCGAAATTGTGTATCAAACATTGTTGCTAACAACAAAGGACAACTTGATGTTGATTTAGATGGCGATGGTAAATGTGATATAAACTGTGATACAAACGGTGATAAAATACCTGAAGAAAAAATAGATTACGCCGGAAATAAAAAGCCAACATTTAATGTTCCAGATGAAAATGGAAATTTAACAAATAAAACAAACCAAGATACAAATGGAGATGGCAAATGTGATTTAAATTGTGATATTGATGGCGATGGCTGGCCAGATATAAATGTTGATTTAGATGGTGATGGCAAAGCAGATTTAAACATAGACCTTGATGGTGATGGAACACCAGATTTAAACATCGATACAAATGGAGATGGAAAACCTGATTTCAATATTGATGAAGATGGAGATGGCAAATGTGATCGAAATTGTACATACATAATTGATAAAAACGGAAAAGGTGGTTCAACAACAATAGGCGATAATGGTGCTAATATTGAAGCTGCTGCATTGGTTGTAATGTTTGAAGATGGTAACAATATAGCATTATCAAATCTTTATCCAGATGATCAAGATGATCCAAATGTTAACACAAAAGTACCAGACATCAGATTCTCAATTGAAAATACAACAGATAAACCATTAAAATATAACATTGAATGGATTGATGTTGAAAATACATTTACAAGTACAAACTTCTGGTTCAAAGTAGCAAGTACTTATAATGGATTTAACCAAGACTGGACAACAGCACCAAAATCTAATGGAAGAATGGCTACAGAAATAGTGGTTGCACCTAAAACAAAACAAATTTACACAGTTTCATTTACATTACATGGAACTGGACAACCTCAAAACTACGACCAAGGTAAATACTTCCGTGGTAAAGTTGCAATAGATATTATCGAAGACTAGTTAGTGCTAGTCTTTTTCTCATATATTTGTTATAATAAAACCAAGGAGTGATAAAATAGTAATTATGAATATAGATATAGATAAATTAAGACTTGATGTAATAAACTATTACCTAAGTGCATATTTTACCTTAGGTTTAAATGTAACAATAGGTTATTCCATAAATATAGATAACTTAACAAATGCAGAAGTAGTAGACCTAGCAATAAAACTTGGTTTTAATTTATATGACTATGAAATAAGGACAAGGTGATAATAATAATAATAATCCCTCATAAAACATATACTTCTATGAGGGATATTTATGTTTTATAATAATATACATACAAGAATTAGATATGTTTTTCTAGTAGTAACAATTATTTTAATTATAGCAATAGCAAGAGTTTTCTATATCCAAGTTTTTTCATACAAAAAATTAAATACCTTAGCAGAATCTCTATGGAGTAGAAAACTTCCCATTTCAGCAGATCGAGGTAAAATTATTGATAGAAAAGGCCGTGAACTTGCAACAAATATTACAACAACATCTCTAGTTGTAATACCGAATCAAATCAAAGATAAAGAAAAAACAGCTGCGTCTTTAAGTAACATTCTTAAAAGTGACTATAAAGATATGTTAAAACATGTTAGCAAAAAAACATCAATAGAAAGAGTTCATCCCGAAGGTCGTGGTTTAAGTTATGATATCGCCGAAGCAATAGATTCTCTAAAACTTGATGGAGTATACCTTGTTAAAGAAAGCAAAAGATATTATCCATATGATAATTTACTTAGTCATGTCTTAGGTTATGTAGGTATTGATAACCAAGGATTATCAGGTCTAGAACTATATTATGATAAATATCTAACGGGTAGTAATGGTTCAATAAAATATTTCTCAGATGGAAAAGGAAGAAAACTTGAATTATCAGAAATTTATGAAGCACCAACGAGTGGAATAACTCTTCAATTATCAATAGATTTAGATCTTCAACTTGCAATGGAAAATGAACTAGATAATGTTGTTGCCAAATATAATCCAAATAGTGTTATTGCCTTAGCAATGAATCCTAATACCGGTGAAATACTTGCAAGTAGTGCAAGACCAAATTTTAATAGCAATAATTATAAAGCTTATAACAAGGAAGTTATAAATAGAAACTTACCAATATGGATGACTTTTGAACCAGGTTCAACTATGAAAATTACAACATATACCGCAGCTATAAATGAAGGCTTAGTAAATATATTCGAAGATAAATTCACAGATACTGGAAAAATAAATGTTGATGGTGCAACTCTACATTGTTGGAAACGCGGGGGTCACGGATTGCAAACTTACCTTGAAGTCATTGAAAATAGCTGTAATACTGGTTTTGTCAGTTTAGGACTCATGCTTCAAAAAGAAAAATTAATGGAATATATTAAAGAACTTGGTTTTGGTAAAAAAACAGGAATAGATTTAAATGGTGAATCAACTGGAATATTATTTGATATAAATAAAATGGGAAATGTTGAACTTGCAACAACTGCCTTTGGTCAAGGTATAAGTGTAACTCCGATTCAACAAGTGCGAGCAGTATCAGCCATAGTAAACGGAGGTACTCTTTACACTCCATATATTGTAAAAAATTTCTTAGAACCAGAAACTAATACCATAATAAAAAGTATTAGTCCAAAAGGTACTAAAAACATAATCAAAAAAGAAACATCAGAATTAGTAAAATATGCCTTAGAAAGTGTAGTTGCCAAAGGTTCAGGTCACAATGCTTATATTGAAAACTATCGTATCGGTGGTAAAACAGGAACAGCTCAAACAGTTGAAAATGGAGTATATTCAAATAGTAAATATATCTTGTCATTTATAGGTTTTATGCCTGCAGATAACCCAGAAATTGTTTTATATATAGCAGTTGATAATCCCAAAAATGTTGTTCAATATGGTGGAGTAGTAGCAGCACCTATTGCTAAGAACATATTTTTAAGTGCTATAGATATATTAGATATAAAACAAAGTAATGAAGGAATTGCAAAAGAATATACATGGCTAGATCAAAAATATGTCCAAGTACCAGATGTAGTTGGTAAAACACTAGATGAAGCAAAATCTTTACTAAAAGGATTTTCCATTGAATACTCAGGTAATGGTAACAAAGTAATTTATACATCACCAAAATCAGGTACATACACTAAAGAATTCGGCACAATAGTACTAATGCTTAACTAAAATATGTAAAGTTTTGTAAAAAATAAAATAATAATCTTAAGATATTATAAATTATGTTATATAATAAAAAAGAGGTGGAAATATGTTAATTTTAGCAAAAGCTTCGATGGCTTTAATGTTAGGTTTCGTTTTATCATTAATAACAGGTCTAATTATTGTACCATTATTTAAAAAACTTCATTTTGGTCAATCAGTAAGTCATTTGATAAATGAAAGACATTTAAAAAAAGAAGGAACACCAACAATGGGTGGACTTATATTTATAATACCAGTTATTGTATCTTTAATACTTTTATATTTAAAGGGAAGTATATCAATAAGTTATAATTTAATAATCGTGGTATTTGTATTTTTAGCTTATGGACTACTTGGTTTTATTGATGACTTTATGAAAGTAAAATATCACAATAACAATGGTCTTAGCTTAGTTACAAAATTTTTAATTCAAATGATTATAGCTTTAGTATTCTTTTATTTATTTATGAAAGGTGGCGGAGAACCAGTTCTAAGCATAAGTTTCTTAAATATATATATTAACTTAGGTTGGATGTTTGGTTTATTTATTTTATTCTTATTAGTTGGTACCACTAATGCTGTAAATATTACAGATGGCTTAGATGGTTTAGCTGGAGGATTATCAGCAATTGCATTTTTTGCTTATGGTGTTATAAGTTGGAATGCAGGTTGGTTAGAAGGTTATCAAGAAATAGCAATATTTTGTTTTCTACTTGTAGGTGCTATCATAGGTTTTTTAGTATTTAATACTCATCCAGCAAGAATATTTATGGGTGACTTAGGTTCTTTAGCTCTAGGGGGTGCACTTGCATCAGTTGCAATAGTTTCAAGACATGAAATATCTCTAGCAATAATCGGCGGAGTATTTGTGGTAGAAACTCTATCAAGCTTAATTCAAATTATATCAATCAGATACTTTAATAAAAAGGTATTCTTAAAAGCCCCACTGCATCATCATTTCGAAGAACTAGGTTGGCAAGAAACAGACATAATTAAGTTATTCTGGGTTGTAGGTTTTATCCTTGCAATGGCAGCAATAACATATGGAGTATGGTTATAAAAAACGAGTCTAATAAACTCGTTTTATTCATGTCCTCTAAAGAATTTGTAAAAAGAAACATTTAATACTTTACTAATCGTTGCAATAACAGCTATTAAAAAATGTTTGATTAACTTTTACCCTTTCAATATTAGCAATTAAACTTCTTGATACTTGACATAACTCAGCAAGTCCTTCTTGAGTAATTCTTCCATACTAATCAGCATATAATGACAAAAATATTACATCATCAAATTGGTTATATACTGGACTTGCAGAATGAACTACAACATATTATGACTTTGGAGGATATAGTGTTATAATTTCAGCATCAGGAATACCATCATACAAAGCTCAATCAGCAAGCTATAATATTAGACCTACATTTTATTTGAAAGCAGATACACAATACATCAGCGGATCCGGAACATCAAGTGACCCAATAATCATTAATTAATACATGTAATAACTAATAATATAAAATAATATAATTATATCGGTGATAACTATGCCTAAAAAGTATGATAAATTATTATTATTGGTAGTTATTATTATATCTATATTTGGAATCATTATGATATATTCTGCAAGTTCAATCTGGGCAGAATATAAATTTAATGATTCTTTTAAATTTGTTAAAGCTCAATGTGCTTTTTTTATCATGTCTTTAATATTAGTTTATATATTAAGTAAAATAAATCCCAAGATATATTATGAAAAAGCGAATACTATATTATTTATATGTTTTATACTTTTAATACTTGTTTTAATACCAGGTTTAGGTAAAATAAGAAATGGAAGTAGGAGTTGGTTTGGTATCGGTGGTTTTGGAATACAACCTAGTGAGTTTGCTAAAATTGGTTTAATAATATATGTATCAAAATACTTAGCAAATAATAATAAATTAATCAAAGATATAAAAAAAGGTGTATTACCAATACTTTTAGTTATTGGCACCTTTTTCTTACTTATAATGTTAGAACCAGACTTTGGAACAGCGATGGTTATAGTTATAACTTTAGTATCAATATTATTTATTTCTGGTGTTAAATTATCATTCTTTATAAAAATAGGTATAGTTGGTCTTCTTGGTATAGTTTCCTTAATTATTGTGGCTCCATATCGAATGCTTAGAATAGTGTCATTTTTAAATCCATGGGTAGATCCTTTAGGTAGTGGTTATCAAATAATTCAAAGTTTATATGCAATAGGCCCCGGAGGTCTTCTTGGACAAGGTTTTTTAAAAAGTCGCCAGAAACAATTTTATTTACCAGAACCTCAGACAGATTTCATATTCTCAATTATCTCCGAAGAATTTGGATTTTTAGGAATACTTATAGTTACAGCTTTTTTTGCCTTCATATTTTATAGAATAATAAAGATATCCTTAAGTTGTGATAATTTATTTTATAAGTATTTATCATTTGGATTAGGTTTTGGTATAATCATTCAAGCTTTACTTAATATATCTGTAGTTATTGGCTTAATTCCTGTAACTGGTGTAACTTTACCATTCTTTTCTTATGGTGGTTCAAGCCTTTTAGTAAGCATGATTAGTATTGGAATTATCCTAAGTATAAGTAAAAATTAAAAAAATTTCACTTGCTCTTATAAATCGACAAATTTTTCACATTTGATGTGGTATCATAGATATTGTTTCTTCAAAAAAATAAATATGATATAGATGCAATATGTAAAGTAATAAATGTATCTAAGTAAAGGCTGATGGAACTACAAAAGAACTTATAACGGAGTAAAATATGTGTTTAAAATTTAAAAACAAAAAAAAGAAGAAATAAAAAATAAGTATATTTAATCCATATCATATAAAATTATTGTAAAACTAATGACTTTTTACAAAAAATTTGATACAATTTAAATATGATATGGAGGTAATATATTTATGGAAGAAGATATATTAAAAGAAATTGAAGAAACAAATGAATCAAAAACTAGTAATGAAATAGTGGAAATTGATGAAAATGATGAAATCAGTAACACTCAGTATGATTTAGAAAAAGTTGAAGAACCACTTGGTAAAAAGAAAAAAGAAAAGAAACCAAGTAAATGGAGTAAACTAAGTAAAAAAGCTAAAATTATAATTATTGTAAGTGCAGTAGTTCTTCTTATAGTGGTAGTACTTTTATTATGGTTATTTGTATTTAAAAAAGATAATAAACAAAATGAATATAAAGAACCAAGTGTAGTACTTGAAAAAGAAAACTACAAATATGTAGATGGTAAATTAATATTCCTAGATCAAAATAAAAATGAGCTTGGTTCATACGAATGTAAAAACAAAAATGAAAATTTGTGTTACATAGCATACTATAGCAACGAAGATGATTTTGATGAATTTAAAAAAGTATACGAAAGTGGTCTTGAAGTATCCGTAGCAAGTGATATATATAAAGATAAATACGTATTCGTATATGATGATGAAAAGAAAGAAAATGGTGAAGTAACTCTATATAACATCAAAGATAATAAAAATGAAGGAGTATACTCATTAGTAAAAGAAGTAAATAAAGATAAAGCAATAGTAAAAAAGAATGATAAGTATGGAATAATATCTTTTGATGAAGATTTAGATGTATCCCTAGATTATGAATACATGGGATATATTCTTGATAGCAAAGACTTAATAGTAGCAACAAATAATAATTATAAATTAATATCATTTGATGGAAAAGATGTAAGTAAAACTGTTCCTGGAAAAATAATGAGTTATGATAGCGATAATATAAGTGTTAAAAATAATACATCATATCATGTATATGATTACACAGGAAACATGGTAATTGATAAAGAATTTGATTACATAAGATTTGCAGATTCCTATATCATCGGAGCAAATGGTAAAAAATTATTTGCATACGATAGCAAAGGTAACATCATGAATATGGATGGAATCAAAATAACAAACAGTGACTATAACACTAAATTAATATTTAATGATGAATTACGTCAAACAGGCAAAGAAGAAGCCTTCAGTGCATCAGTTTCTGGCAAAACATTAAAAATAGAATACGGTGATGAGTATGCAAAAATAAATCTAAGTGAAGGTGAAGTAAGTAGCAACATGGAATACATTAGTTATTTCCAAGGTAAATTATATTTTTATAAAGATGCAGAAAAAAAAGAAATTTTAGGAAGTTATCAATGTAGTTATGCAAACAACTTAAGTGATTCAAACCAAATGTTAGAAAACTGTTATCTAGGAAAACAAAGTAGTATTGTAAATAATAATGAATATACTAGTTACTTACCAATATATAATAATAGATATGTATTTATTGCAGATACAAAAAGTCCAAATGCAAACGATAACATAGTTTTATATGATTTAAAGAATAATAAAAAGCTTGCAACATATAAAAGTGTTGATGCTGCATTTGAATCTAATGATACCACAGTTAATTTTGTTAATACTGCAGGTACATTAGTTGTTACCAAAAACACAAGTGATTCATTCGGTCTAATTAATGTCTTATCAAATAGTGTTGATGGAGTAATACCTTTCAAAGATAAAGATACAAATGCAACTAATGAAAGTATAAAAATAGTAAATGGTTACTATATTACCAAAAGAAGTGATAAAACAAACCACATCTATGATACCAAAGGAAATGAAATTACTAAAAATATGAGTATAAAATCTGATATCGAATCATTTGAATCAGAACACATATTAGTAAAAAACGAAAATGGAAAATACATGGTATTTGACATGAATGGAAAAGTAGTATCAAGTGAATATGATTATATATTGATAGATAAAGAATACTATGTAAGTGTTGATAGTGAAAATATTCTTGGTCTATACAAATATGATAGCGAAGAAAACAAAATCGGTGAAAAAATTACTTTAGATAGCGACTATAAAGATTCTTTAAACTTTGGCATAAGAAGTAAACGTGTAGTAATTACCTACAAACAAAATAATGAAACTAAAGTAATCGAAGTAAACATATAAAAAGGTGATAACATGAAGGATAAAAAGACATTAATTACAATAATAGTGTTACTAGTAATAATGATTCCCATTTCTGGATATGCAACATATAAACATTTTTATATTCCAAAAAACACTTTAAAAGAAAATACCAATAAAGAAATGTTTTTTGATAACAAAGTATACCTTTACCTAGATGGACAATTTCTTGGGTATTATGATTGCACTACTTGTAGCAAAGTAGACTATATTATAAATGATAATTCATATCACACAAATTATTATAGGAATGGAACCGAAGATATGAATGGAGCAATAAATAGCATGTATGCAATTTTTAAAGAAAATGATCAAGCAGTTGTATACAATATTGTTGGAAAAAGTATCATTGGAAAATATGATGAAGTAAAAAATTACAAAGTTAAATCAAGTGGAAAATATCTAATTTATAAATCAAACAGGAAATATGGTATCATCAATTTTGATATCGGTGGAACTCCGATCCCATGTGATTATGATTATATAAGTATACCAGCTCATTTAAATGATTCCACCCTTGATAGTAGTAAATTCATTGTCTTAACAAATAGCACATGGAAAATACTTGATAATAAAAATAATGTATTAGCAACAAGTAATGAAGAAATAGTAGATTTTAATGATTCATACTACATAACCTATAGTGGTGGATACAATATCTATGACTATGAAGGAAACAAATACCTAGAAAGCATACCAAAAACTAATGTCTATGGCGTTGGTGATTATCTATTTGTTTTAAATGATAAACAATTATTTATCTATAAAAATTTAAATGAAAACATGATAACTTATAAACTATTAAATGATTACAAAACTATTTATTTTAATAAAACAGAAAAGGGTATAGAAATAATTATTGATGGAAATGTAACAGAAACACTTGAACTATCATAAATAATTTGTTAAAATATAGACATATTTTAGTGATTTTTGAGGAGTAATATATTACTTTTTTAAAGAGAGTTAGTGGCTGGTGTAAACTAATAAAAAGGATATATGAAGGTTGCAAAATGAAAAATAATGCAGAGATGCTTTACAATCAATTAAGTTAAATAAAGGATGGTACCGTCATTATGACTCCTTGGGTATCATCTTTTTTATTTTAGAAAGAAGGAATTAAAATGTTAGAAAAAAAGTATAATCATCAAGAAGTTGAAAAAGACAAATATGAAAACTGGGTAAACAAAGGTTACTTCGAAGAAAAAGAAGGATGTCCCCCATATGCAATAGTTATTCCTCCCCCAAATGTAACAGGTAAATTACATCTAGGTCATGCTCTTGATACCTCTTTACAAGATATCATAATAAGATACAAAAGAATGCAAGGTTTTAATGCTATCTGGGTACCAGGTATGGATCATGCCGGAATTGCAACTCAAGCAAAAATAGATGCAAAATTAAAATCAATGGGAATAAATCCGAGAAGTATTTCCCGTGAAGAATGGCTAAATTATGCCTGGGATTGGAAAAGAGAATATGCAGAAAACATCCATAACCAATGGGCTAAGCTTGGACTTGCATTATGTTATTCAAAAGAAAGATTTACCCTAGATGAAGGATTAAACAAAGCAGTTAATCATGTATTTAAAACTCTTTATGATGAAGGATTAATATATCGCGGAGAAAGAATCATAAATTGGGACCCAGCTCAAATGACAGCTTTATCAAATGAAGAAGTTATCTATAAAGAAGTTGACGGTGCGTTTTATCACATCAAATATTATATTGATGGCACAGATAAATACTTAGATGTAGCAACAACTAGACCAGAAACATTATTCGGAGATACCGCAGTTGCAGTAAATCCAAATGATGAAAGATACAAAGATTTAATTGGAAAAATGGCAGTTCTTCCAGTTGTGGGCAAACTTATTCCAATCATCGGGGATACTCATGCAGATCCTGAATTTGGTACCGGTGTTGTTAAAATTACCCCAGCTCATGATCCAAATGACTTTGAAGTAGGAAATCGCCATAATCTAGAAAAAATAGTATGCATAAATCCTGATGGAACAATGAACGAAGTTGCTTTAGAGTTCCAAGGACTTGATCGTTTCGAAGCAAGAGAAGCCTTAATAAAATATTTACAAGAAAAAGATTTACTTATTGGAATAGAAAAAATAAAACACAATGTAGGTCACAGTGAAAGAAGTGGAGTAATGGTTGAACCTTACCTTTCACGTCAATGGTTTGTTAAAATGAGACCTCTAGCAGATAAAGTATTAGAAAATCAAAAAAATAAAGATACAAAAGTTAATTTTGTTCCAGAAAGATTTGAAAAAATAATGAATCACTGGATGGAAATAACATATGACTGGTGTATATCTCGTCAACTTTGGTGGGGACATAGAATTCCTGCATGGTATAAAGGTGATGAAGTTTATGTTGGTGAAGTTGCGCCCGTTGGTGATGGTTGGGTACAAGATCCTGATGTATTAGATACTTGGTTCTCAAGTGCTTTATGGCCATTTTCAACATTAGGTTGGCCAGAAAATACCGAAGACTTTAACAAATTTTATCCAAACAATGTATTAGTTACAGGTTATGACATCATTCCATTCTGGGTTAATCGTATGACTTTCCAAGGTCTACATTTCACTGGAAAAAGACCATTCAAAGATTGTTTAATTCATGGACTTATTCGTGATAAACAAGGAAGAAAAATGAGTAAATCCCTAGGTAATGGCGTAGATCCAATGGATGTAATTGATACCTATGGTGCAGATGCTCTAAGATTCTTCTTAACAACATCTTCAGCAGCAGGAACAGACCTAAGATATGATGAAGAAAAAGTAAAATCAACATGGAACTTCATTAATAAATTATGGAATGCATCAAGATTTGTTTTAATGAATATCGAAGGATTAGAAACTCTTTCATTTGATAATCTAAAACCTGAAGATAAATGGATTTTAACAAGTCTAAATAAAACAATAAAAAGTGTAACTAAAAACATGGATGCATATAACTTCAATAATGTTGGAAGTGAACTTTATTCATTCATATGGAACGACTTCTGCGATAACTATATCGAAGCAGCTAAATTCAGTTTAGAAAGTAATACAACAAAAAGTATTTTATACAAGGTTTTAACTTCAATCTTACAAATGTTACATCCATTCATGCCATATGTAACTGATGAAGTATATAATCAATTACCAATTCATGAAGAAAATATAATATTGAGTAAATATCCATCTTACAACAAAGATGAAGTATATGAAAAAGTATACAAAGAATATGAAGATGTTATTGAATTTATCAAAGTATTTAGAAATATAAAACTAGAAAATAAAATAGGTAAAGATTTCGGAGTAAAAGTAAATACTGATGCTGATTATAGTATAATATTTAAACTACTTAGAATAAATGAAGAACAATTAAATAAAACAAATGGCAACAAATTTAGCTGTGTTTATAAAAACTATAATGTTGATATTTTCTATGAAAGAGAAGAAACCAAAGAAGATTTAATAATTAAAAATAAACAAATAGCTGAACTAGAAGCAAGCATCGAAAGAAGAAAGAAACTATTAAGTAATGAAAATTATGTTAATAAAGCACCGAAAGAACTAGTTTTAAAAGAACAAAATACATTAAAAATAGAAGAAGAAAAATTAGAAATACTAAAGAATGCATAGAGTTGAAGTGATAAAATAAATGTAGACAGTCTAAAAAAGAGGCTCTTCGAAATCTAGTGGGGAGCTAAAATAACTCCTCATCGAAATCTGGTGGGGAG
>OBKS01000750.1_pt1 | contig 28154 bp, 23 predicted proteins | sample 1517381 | NCBI WGS metagenome assembly OBKS01 (sample SAMN04571686, study PRJEB22368) | human gut metagenome | biome: human gut; material: stool | host: Homo sapiens | place: Luxembourg | collected 2012-08-03 | reverse complement strand
GTTATTTTCATCTTTTTTAACACTTTTTTCGGCTTTGTTCTATGCCGTCTGCGAGGTGCTGTAAAGCTACCCGAAAACGGGCTATTGTATACGTAAGTAATTGAAAATTATATAATTGTTAAATTTTTAACGAACTATTGATTTGTAAATCGTTTACAGAATTCGGTGCTAATTCTTTGAAATTTGACGAATAATAGATAAGTTTGTAAACGATTCGTAGAATTATGCCATGATTATTAAATTCAGTATTACTAACTTTGGCCCTATACGGGAAACACAGACACTGGACTTTGAAGCAGAGAAGTCGGTGCATTTGGAAGACTACTATGTGCGCCAGATAGCTGGACATCGTATTCTTAAAGCTGCTCTTCTGTTTGGAGCTAATGCATCAGGAAAGACCAATGTGCTTAAAGCCTTGGATTGTCTGCGTAAGTTGGCGACGATTCCTGCTATATCGAAGACCGCACCAATAGATTGTGAACCATTCCTAATGGACAATGAGTCTCGTTTGAAGCCTACCGAATTTGAAATTGACTTCATACAAAACAATAACGTATATAGGTATACTATAAGGCTGGATAGACAATGTGTTATTTACGAACGCCTGCGCTCGCAGTCAAGGCGAAGAATCGTTTATACAAGAACAACGGATGTGAATTCCCAGCTTACTAAAATCGAGTTTGGAGAGGATTATAAAGTAAAGAATGCGGTTGAGGCTGCTACTCTTTCGTCCAATACTCTTTGGAATGAGACTGTACTTGCTGGATTTACTAAAACAAATATGGATCACAAGGCACTGCTTGCCGCTCACAACTGGTTTCAAAATTACCTCTCGCAGATGGTGAATCCGAAATCCAGCCTGAAGAAGTTTATTTTGGACCTTATAGATAGAGGTGAAATAGACAAGAACAGATTCATTGAAATATTAAAGAAAGCGGATTTTAATATAGAAGGGGTACAAATTCGTAAGGATGATACCGAAGATAATCTTCGGCTTGTGCATATGGGACCATATGGTGCTCTTATGGACGACATCCCTTTCAAATCTGAATCTCTTGGAACTCAACGTTATTTTGAGTTGGCGGGAATTCTATATCTGCTCATTGTGCATCCGTGCTCATTCGCCATCGATGAGATCGAATCGTCCATACATCCGGATCTCGTGAAGCACTTCCTTTTGTCTTTCTGTACAAATGCCGGAGACTCCCAAATTATCGTAACCACGCATGTCAGAGAATTACTGAACGATAAGGATATTTTCCGCAGCGACATAATCTGCTTCACTGAAAAGGATGAGGCTTTTGCAACCAAGGTTTACAAATTGTCCGACTTTGGAACTGACGTTGTTCGTAATACGTCCAGTGTGTTGAACGCGTACAATGCTGGTAAACTTGGCGCCCTTCCGAGACTTTCCGACTATTTTTTAGACCTTAAAGAAGAGTAAGTATGGCGAAGAATCCGAAAATACATTTTCGTAAAACATACGCATTCGTTGGTGATGGTGAGACTGAATTGTGGTACTTGCAGATGTTGAAGAAGAATGAGTCCTCTTTGACTGTTACGATTAAACCGGAGTTACCGCAGAAGAAAAACATAGATGACCAATTTCAATACGTTGTGGAATTAAGCAAGATTCACGACAAGGTCTTTTGGATTGTCGATACAGATGTTATCATACGTGAAACTAAGCAGTTTAAGGGGCCAAAGGACAAATCTCCGGCGGCGATTCTTAAACAAAAGTATTTGCAGATTCAGACCAACGAAATTCTCAGATCTACAGTGGTTTTTATCGCCAACACTCCATGCTTAGAATATTGGATTTTGTTGCATGTGATTCAGACTACACGCTATTATGACACCTGCGAGAAAGTAATAGGCGAAATTAAAAAGCACGATCCCTTGCGCGAATATGCTAAATCCCAGAAGTATTATCAGCAGTCCAATGATATTTACAAGCGGTTGAAGCCTTATCTTTCAACTGCGAAGGTCAATGCCGAGAAAACTGGTGTGTTTGACCCTGATAATCTTGAAAAGGGTATATCTGAGATGAGTAAAATTTTCAGAGAACTCGGAATAATATAAGCCTCCGCGGTCACGTATTGTGACATAGTAAGCGTTTCCGGAGTTACGTATTGTCGTGCTGTCATGGACGTGTCCCCGAGTACGTGTCGGAGTGTCGCGCGGGTCTGGGGTCGGCTGATTCGAGTTTTATAAGAGGTTGATAATCAAGTTGTTCAAAAATGTCCATCCGCCGACCCCTTCGAAAATATGGGGGTCGGCGGATGGCTATATCGCAACGTGCTGATAATCAGGGCTTGCAAAATCAAGAATCCGCCGACGGCAGACGGCCCCAGAGCTCTAGAACCACGTGGCTGTTGAATGGCGAACGTTCTCAAATCCATGTGACATTGAGAGGCGGCGGCAGGAGGCCCCGGCGGAGACCCATAGTCACCCATGACTCCGTAAATGGGAAGTGCCGGCGCCAGCCGGAGGGATGAGCGCCAGCGAAGGTCTCCGCCGGGACTTCCGTACGCCGACGTTTCAGAAAATGCTGAACTCCGCGAAGTATAATCCTGTCTGTCAAGCCCCTATCACACAAGTATTCTACCCAGAAAATCTTTCGGATCGATGACAGGCATGTCGGCATCACCGAAGTCCTTTAGGTTTCTGGTCACGATCAAATCGCATTGACCTTCCCTCGCAGACAGAACCTGCATGGCGTCCTCGATATCTTTCATTGGGCTTTCCAACATCTCATTGACATGCTCAGGGAGAGACGGCAACACTTTTACTGTGGTGGTCAACTCCTTGATGATGCCTTTCTTTTTGGCCACGGGCATATTTTTCAATACGTAGGCAATTGTCGTGACGGAAAGTACTGACATGTACAAATCTATGGCTCCGTCAGAACCGAGTTCGACAATGGTCATGGCGTTTTCTGTAAATTCTTTATTGTCGCGCTCGACCAATATATCCAGGAGGATGTTGGTATCAAGAAAAACTTTCATCGTGAGAGAATATATTTGAGACGTTCGTCCTTTTCGATTTCATCATCAGTAAGTTTCGCTACATTTCTCAGTTTCTTGAGACTGTCCGAGGTGGCAGGCTTAGCGACCTTCGGAAATTTCAAGGATTCTATTCCAGATTTCTTTTGTACGATACGGAATCCGTCGTGTGTCTCGATTATATCAAACTCCGTCTTGTTGTCATAGTTCCTTTTCTTGATAATCCTCGCAGGGATGATCAATGCTTTACTGTTGCCAATTTGTATAAGATTGTGTGACATAACTATGGTCTTTTTGCAAAGGTATAAAAATATTATAACAAAACAAATAATGTTATAATGTCACATGGCGTCAGGGGTCGGAGTGTCGCGCGGGGCAGGGGTTGGCGCGACTTCGTCTTTGGATGTGCTGATTATCAATAAATTGCAATGATAACCCGCGCCGAGCCCTCTCAAAAATGGAGGGTCGGCGCGGGTGTATTTTAGACCTACTTGGTTGTCAATAGTTTACGGAGATGGGCCGCGCCGACCCCCTCCGGTGCCCGCTCGCTCAGGTGCTCCGCAATTCGCTCTTTGGACATCCGCCGTTTCAGCCAACATTCAAAAAAGTCCTGCATTTGCACCAGGCAAAGCAGGACTTTTCTTCGATAGTCAGCACTGACTATTTCTCCACTACCGGCAGCTGACGAAGACTGGCCTCGATCTGTTCATCGGTCGGAATAATATCGGTCATCTTGCCGTCGTTATACTGCTCGTAGGCTTTGAGGTCGAAATAACCTGTTCCTGTCAGACCGAATAGAATAGTCTTTTCCTCGCCGGTCTCCTTGCACTTGAGAGCCTCATCGATGGCAGCCCTGATAGCGTGGCTGCTCTCCGGTGCCGGCAAAGTTCCCTCTACGCGGGCGAAAAGTTCAGCAGCCTCGAATACCGAAGTCTGTTCCACAGAACGCGCCTCCATATAACCGTCATGATAAAGCTGAGAAAGAATCGAACTCATACCGTGATACCTCAGACCACCTGCATGGTTCGCTGATGGAATAAACTGACTGCCAAGAGTATACATCTTCGAAAGCGGACAAATCTCACCGGTGTCGCAGAAATCATAAGCAAACTTTCCGCGAGTTAAACTTGGACAAGACGCAGGTTCCACAGCTATGATACGATATTGATTCTCACCGCGAAGCATCTCACCTACGAACGGACTGATAAGACCGCCGAGATTAGAACCGCCGCCGGCGCAACCGATCACGATATCCGGCTTGATTCCATACTTGTCCATCGCCTTCTTCGCCTCCAGACCGATAATAGACTGATGCAGAAGAACTTGATTCAGAACAGAACCGAGAACATAACGATATCCCTCGTGAGTTACTGCAGTCTCCACAGCCTCAGAAATTGCGCAACCGAGACTGCCGGTAGTGCCGGGATGCTCCGCCAAAATCTTCTTTCCGATCTCAGTCGTCATGCTTGGAGACGGAGTCACATGAGCGCCATAAGTACGCATAACCTCGCGGCGGAACGGCTTCTGCTCATAAGAACACTTCACCATAAACACTTGACAGTCAAGGCCGAAGTAAGAGCAAGCCATACTCAGAGCAGTACCCCATTGGCCGGCACCGGTCTCAGTCGTGACACCCTTCAATCCCTGCTTCTTGGCATAGTAAGCCTGCGCGATAGCAGAATTCAGCTTATGGCTGCCTGAAGTGTTGTTGCCCTCGAACTTGTAATATATCTTCGCAGGTGTTCCGAGCGCCTTCTCCAGGAAATAAGCCCTGACCAGGGGAGACGGCCTGTACATTTTGTAAAAATCGCGAATCTCCTGAGGGATAGGGAAGTATGCTGTTGTATTATCGAGCTCCTGTTTGCAAAGTTCTTCGCAGAATACTCCTTTAAGATCATCCACGCCCATCGGCTGAAGTGTGGCAGGATTAAGCAGCGGAGCCGGTTTATTCTTCATGTCCGCGCGAACATTGTACCATGCCTGAGGAATCTCATTTTCTTCGAGATAAATCTTGTAAGGAATCTTTTCCATAATCTAAAAGTTTATTTAAGTTGTTAATCTAAAAGTCTATATACGAAAAAAAGCCCCGTCGCAGCTGCGGCAGGGCCTTAAAAGTATTGTTCACACATTCGGCAATACACAGGCTTCAGCCTCCTACGACTTTTGTAAGAAGTAAGAGCGCCACCACCATGAGTTATTGTTGCAGAATGTTATCATGCGTAATCGTTGTTTTGTTTCGAAATGCTAAGTTATAGCATCTGTTGTTCAAATCCAAACATTTTCGACAGAAATTTTTAGATTTTTTTCAGTGCCTTTCCTGCAAATTTCTGTATCCTGCTGATTATAAATGCTTTCTCGCCTCGGCTCGTGCATATCAGGAAAGAAAACCCGCAGACCGATACCGCGCAAAGCGTCCCGACCACGAAAAACCGCCAAACCGGATGTCCACCCATATAGGTATAGGCCAATGCCGGTGGCACGATGGAGACGCACGTTGTAACTGTCACAGGGATAATCACTTCAGAGAAAAATTTCCGTATGCTGAGATTTACCATCGGCTTCACGATGACCAGGCGGATGAAGAAAGTTATGACAGTTATGACCAGCAATACATAGAAAACTGTCTCCGGACTGGCGCCCGCCTTCAGCGCGAAATAACCCGCCGGCAAGGTCGCCAAAAGCGAGAGTCCCACCACAATCTGATAGGTCCTGATTTTTCCGTAGGACAATGCTGCCTGCACCAAAGGGTTGGCCATTCCTTCTATTATGGATACAACCAATATTATACGTATGAAACTGACAGTATGCTCAGGAAACTCGCCGAGCCACCATGTAAGAAGCTGCTCAGTCTCGAACATCACAGGTAACGAAATCAGGAACAGCAAGAAAAACGAAAATCTGGAACTTGCCGAAATTAACTGATGCATGTAACTGTAATCTCCTGAAGAATAAGATTTTGTAATCTGAGGATTTACAGCGGCCTGGAAATTAAGACAGAAATTTCTAATGGTATTCTGAACCTGAACGGCAACACCTCTGGCAGCATTGACAGCAGGCCCGAAAAACATGTTCAGCAGGACATTGACACCCTGAGTGCAGCCGACATTGGCGAGCTGGCCGATCAAATTCCAACCGGCGAAGCCGCACATCTCGCGCAGCAGCGGTTTGTCGAGTACAGGACGGTAGCGCGCCTCATCGAAATGCTTGCGACAGTAGCGTCTGTAAATCATTCTTATACAGATCTGTACGGCGAGCATCAGGACTGCGTAAAGCTTCAGTTTGTCAGTGCCGGGAATCTGGAGGACGAAGACGATGGCGAGCTTTAGAACGGCCTCCAAAATGGAGATATAAGCGAACGCTCCCATCTTTTCGCGCGAAATCAGAACCGCGTTGTAAGGGATGCTCAGCATCATCACCATCGTGGACACTATCGCAAGATGGTACACCCACAAAGCTGCCCCGAAACGGTCGGCCGGGATGGTCATTTTGTTGTACAGAAACCATAGTCCGACAGTCTCCGCGAAGATGGCCACAGCTATGGACAATATGGCGTAAATATTTATGCTTGTGGCGAATATGTTTGCCAGTCCCTTCGGATCGTCCTTCCCGAGACTGAAACTCATATAGCGTTGCGTCGCGGAAGTCAGAGAGTTTCCGATGAACGCGAACATGGACACGAAACCGGCAACGGCATTGTAAAGGCCGAAATCATTAACACCCAGGGTGCGTAGTATCACCCTGGATGTATAGAGACTGACTGCCATCAAGAAAAACATCCTGATGTACAGAAGTATAGTATTTTTGGCTATTCTACCTGTGTTTGCCGAATTGTTTCCCATATCGGTACAAAGATAGTGATATCCTGCGGAATTATTCTCCGGATTTCACTCTTTTGTATTCTTCCAATGCGGCTTTCAGCACGATGACCGCGCGCTCCAGGTCTTCCTTCTTCAGGACATAGGCCATGCGGACCTCGTTCTTGCCCAATCCAGGCGTCGCGTAGAATCCCGCAGCCGGTGCCATCATCACGGTTTCACCGATATACTCAGGCTCCTGCACCTCAGGTCCCGGAAGGAATCCGCTGAAGGTCAATGCATCCGGGTCGTCGTCATCATCATCTTTGTTCTCCTTGTAACAGAAGTCGGTGAGACACCATTTGCAGAAATCTTCCGCATCTTCGACAGGGAGACGGGCCACGGTATAGAACGCGCCCTCCGGCATTGGCGAATAAACTCCCGGAATCTCATTCAGTTTACGGATGAAATAGTCGCGGCGGGCCTTATATTCATTGTAACATCTCTGCGAATAAACCTCGGTGCCTTCGACAGAGGCGGCTGCTGCGATTTGGCCGAGAAGCGGCGGGCTGAGACGTGACTGACAGAATTTCAGCACTGCTTCCCTTACTTTCTCATTTCTCGTGACGACCATTCCCACGCGGATGCCGCACTCTGAGTATCTCTTTGACACTGAATCCACTACGATAACATTGTCCTCGATTCCGAAGAGGCTCAATGCCGATACGTACGGTTCTGACGTGTACACAAATTCCCTATAAACTTCATCGGCGATGAGGAACAGATTGTTCTCCTGCACGAGTTCTTTCAGCTGGAAAAGCTCGTCCGGCGAATACAGATATCCGGTCGGGTTGTTCGGGTTGCAGATGAGAATCGCCTTCGTTTTCGGAGTAATCGCCTTGCGGAAATCCTCTGCTGACGGCAGCGCGAACTTGTCTTCAATGCGCGAGGTTACTGGCTTGATGATCAGGCCGGTAGCTTTCGCGAATCCGATGTAGTTCGCGTATCCAGGCTCCGTAATTATCACCTCGTCGCCGGGATCGAAGCAGGTCAGGAAAGTCGCCAGAAGCGCCTCTGAACCACCGGATGTGACGATAATTTCGTCAGGGGTCAGGTCAATGCCGAATTTACGGTAGTACTTCACGAATTCTTCACGCAGCGGCAGAATGCCTTGGCTCGGGCTGTATGCTAAAGTCTTGCTGTCGATGTTACGGATAGCATTCATCGCTTTTTCCGGGGTCGGCAAATCGGGCTGACCTATATTAAGGTGATATACCTTTATTCCTTTCCTCTTGGCTTCATCTGCAAAAGGACTGAGTTTTCTGATAGGGGACGCAGGCAGACCTGCACCCCTGGCTGATACATCTGGCATATTTCAATGTTATTAATTAGTCTTGCTAATTTAACGATTTTAGTATTAAAAACATCATTTTCGGAAACATTTTTCACGAATATGCCGCCCTTACAGGAAAAAATCGTAAATTTGGCTGTTTGTTAAAATTATATGGAAACTAAACAACGCGAGATACTACTACGGACCATGAAAGATTTCATGGCGTTTTGTGATATAGCAGGGTTAAAATGGTATTTGGCATATGGTAGCGCCATCGGTGCTGTCCGCCACAACGGATTCATTCCGTGGGATGACGATATAGATGTGTACATGCCCAGGGAGGATTACGAACGCTTCCTCAGCATGAAAGGAAAAATATCTGAAATAAGCGGCGGAAAGCTGGAAGGGGAGTATGACATCTGTGGTGCCCGTGTGAGCGACAGTGACGTGTCATTCCCGTTCACGAAATTCTGCGACATGAATTCCACTATCTGGGAAAAGAAACAATATCCCGTCATTACAGGTATATTTATAGATGTATTCCCGTTGGACAAGACAGGGGATGACATGGCTGAAAATGACAGGCTGAAAGACCACTATCAGGCTTGTTTCAGGAAATACAGGCGTGGTTTCAGAAAACATTCTGCAAATTACTGTTTCCGTGCGCTGCTGGAAGGACGTCTGAAGGATTGCTTCAAATTCATAACTGACAATGTCTTATATCGTACGCGCAAACATAAATATAAGAAAGAATTCTGCGACTTGGATAAATCTATGGCATCAAGAACCGGAAATATGCGGATCTGCTTCTGCGCATATTCCAAATCTGCCAAAGTCTGTCATCCTGCAGAGTATTTCGACGGCACTATAGACGAATTGTTCGAAGGTATGACTGTTAAGCTGCCTGTTGGTAACGATAAGATACTCAGGCAGATATATGGTGATTACATGCAGCTGCCACCGAAGTTCGAGCGTGTGCCTGGTCATGCGCAATACTTTGCGGACTTTTCGCGTCGTATGACATTGACCCAAGCGAAAGCTGAAATCAGGAGCGGCAAACACAAAAAAAATTTGGAACGATGAGAGTCCTATGGTTTACGAATTCTCCTTCCAATTACCTTTCCGACGGGTTCGGGTATAATGGTTGCGGGTGGATTTCGTCATTAGAAAATGCTATAAAAACTGAAGTTGAACTGGGCGTGGCCTTTGTCATGAATGGCCAGGAAAGTAAAGTCGAGAAGAACGGTGTTACTTATTATCCCGTTGCAAATCCTTATAACTCATCGCGTTGGAGCCGCATAGACAAACTCGTTTTCGGGTATCAGAAGGAAACTTCGTGGCTTTTGTCGAGTTATCTGAAAGTCATTCAGGATTTCCGTCCGGATGTGATAGAGGTGTTCGGGTCTGAACATATATATGGTCTTATCTGCGGTTATACTCCGGTCCCTGTGCTGCTTCACATCCAGGGTTTGCTCGGGGAATGTGAGAAGGCATTTCTGCCGCCGGGAATGACCTGGAACCAATTTTATTGCTCCGATGGTTCGTTTTCCGGATATTTTGCCAAAAAGTACTATGCCGCTGATTTTCACAGGCGTGCGAAGGTGGAACGTGAAATTTTGCAGTCTGTGGATTACTTCGCGGGACGCACGTCGTGGGACAGGAATATAATTTCGTCGCTGAATCCGAAGGCCAAATATTACCATGTGGATGAAATCTTGCGGGAGCCGTTTTATGAGCTCGCCGGCAAGTGGAATGCGCCTGTCAGGCCAGTGATTGTGAGCACCATTTCCGAGGCCCCGTTCAAGGGGATGGATATCGTGCTGAGGGTCGCCAGAGTCTTGAAAATGAGGGGAGTAGATTTTCAGTGGAAGGTTTTCGGTAATGTCAATGACGGATTTTATGAGACGTTTACGGGGATCGAATGCGAGGATGTGAACGTGATTCCTATGGGTGTGGGCAGTGCGTATAAAATCGCGGATGCGCTTTCGTGCTGTTCTGTCTATATGCATCCTACTTATGTGGAAAACAGTCCTAACAGTATATGTGAGGCACAGCTTATAGGTGCCCCTGTCGTGGCCACTAATGTGGGCGGTGTTCCTGACATTGTGGAAGACGGATGTGACGGCAGTCTTTTTGCTACAACGGAAATCAGCCAGATGGCATCGGCATTGACAAAATACATTGGCGATGAGAATTTTGCGAGGTCGATGGGGGAGCGCGGGGCTGCGAAGGCGGCTCAGAGGCACGACAAGGTGCGGATCGTAGAGGCGTTGATGGGCGCTTATAGCGACATTGTGGGCTGAGATGGCATTGACATTTTTAGGAAAAATAATTATATTTGCACGATTTAGTAAAAAAACGATAAAAAATGGCGTTAGTAGACATAATAAAAAAGGTGTTCGGAACTAAGTCCGACCGGGATATGAAGCAAGTAAAACCTATTTTGGATAAGGTACTTGCTGCCTATGAGTCTATCGACAAACTCTCGAATGATGAACTTAGGGCCAAGACGGAGGAGTTGAAGAAAAAATTGAGGGATGGCGAGGCTCCTTTCGAGAAACGCATTGCTGAAATCAAGGAAGAACTTGAAAAAGATATACCTGTAAGCCAGAAGGAAAGCTTGGCTACGGAGTCTGACAAACTTGTGAAGGACGAGGATGCGGAGATTGAGAAACTTCTGAATGAGATTCTCCCTGAGGCATTTGCGATTATGAAATCTACTGCCAGAAGATTCGCTCAGAATCCTGTGGTAGAAGTAACAGCGTCTGATTTCGACCGACAGCTCAGCATTTCGCATGACTTCGTTACCATCGAGGGTGACAAGGCGTTGTGGAAGAATCACTGGATGGCAGGCGGTAACGAGGTTACCTGGGACATGGTTCATTACAATGTCCAGCTTATCGGTGGTATTATCCTGCATCAGGGAAAGATCGCCGAGATGGCTACCGGTGAGGGTAAGACACTCGTGGCTACGTTGCCGGTGTTCTTGAATGCTATCGCAGGCAAGGGTGTCCATATGGTCACTGTGAATGATTACCTCTCTAAACGAGATTCAGAGTGGATGGGACCTCTTTACATGTTCCATGGACTTTCTGTAGACTGTATCGACAAGCATGAGCCTAACAGCGATGCCAGAAGGCGTGCTTATGAATGTGATATCACTTTCGGTACGAACAACGAATTCGGTTTCGACTATTTGCGTGACAACATGGCCACAAGGCTCAATGATTTGGTTCAGCGCAAACATCATTTCGCTATCGTCGATGAGGTGGACTCAGTCCTTATCGATGACGCCAGAACTCCGCTTATTATTTCCGGTCCTGTAGCCAAGACTCAGGATGACGAGCAGTTCAAGCTTTTCAGACCGTATGTCGAGAAGCTTTACAGCAGTCAGAGAGCATTGATTACCAAGACATTGAACGACGCCAAGAAGGCTATCGCCGAAGGCAAGGAGGACGAGGGTGCGAAACTTCTTTTCCGTTGCCATAAGGGACTTCCTAAATATCAGCCGCTCATCAAGTTCCTCAGCGAGCCGGGCATGAAGCAGCTGATGCAGAAGGCGGAGAATTTCTATATTCAGGACAATGAACGCCAGATGCCTGAGGTTACTGACCCTCTGTTCTTCGTGATCAATGAGCAGATGCATTCTGTGGATATGACTGATAAAGGTCATGATATTCTCGCATCTGAGGTGTCGGATCCTTCATTCTTCATCTTGCCGGACGTAGGTTCTATGGTCGCTGATATCGAAAAGAGCGATATCTCTGAGGCTGAAAAGCATGAGAAGAAGGACCGTCTTATGGAAGATTACGCGCTCAAGAGTGAGCGAGTTCATACTGTTACACAGCTTCTGAAGGCTTATGCGATGTTCGAGAAGGACGTCGACTATATTATAGTGGACGGCAAGGTGAAGATCGTCGATGAGCAGACCGGACGTATCATGGAAGGACGCCGTTGGAGTGATGGTCTCCACCAGGCGGTAGAGGCTAAGGAAAATGTAACCGTAGAGGCTGCTACACAGACCTTTGCGACTATTACCCTCCAGAACTACTTCAGGATGTATCACAAGCTTGCCGGTATGACCGGTACTGCGGAGACAGAGGCCGGTGAGTTCTGGTCTATCTACAAACTCGACGTTGTCGTCATTCCTACGAACAAGCCTGTAATCAGGGTGGACGAGGAAGACAAGATATATAAGACCAAGAAGGCAAAATATGCTGCTGTCATAAACAGAGTCGATGAACTCAGAAAAGCAGGTCGTCCGGTTCTTGTGGGTACTACTGACGTGGAGACTTCAGAGCTCCTCAGCCGTATGCTCAAGATGCGCGGTATTCAGCATAATGTCCTCAATGCCAAGCAGTTCGCCCGTGAGGCGGAGATTGTGGCTCAGGCCGGTCAGTCAAGTACTGTCACCATCGCCACCAACATGGCAGGTCGAGGAACCGATATCAAGCTTTCTCCTGAGGTGAAGGCTAAGGGCGGTCTTGCAATCATCGGTACAGAGAGACATGACAGCCGTCGTGTGGACCGTCAGTTGAGAGGTCGTGCCGGACGTCAGGGAGACCCGGGTTCTTCTACATTCTATGTATCTTTCGAGGATAAGCTGATGCGTCTTTTCGGTTCTGACAAGATCGCTGCTACAGTGGATAAACTCGGTATGACTGAGGAGGATGCACTCGAGAGCAAGATGCTTTCGAACAGTATCGAGAAGGCTCAGCGCAAGGTCGAGGAAAATAACTTCGGTATCCGTAAGAGATTGCTCGAGTACGATGACGTGATGAACTATCAGCGTGAGGCTATCTATTCCAGAAGACGTAACGCGATTTCCGGAGAGAGAATCGAAATCGACGTCATGAATATGATGATAGATACTGCAGAGGTTATCGTGAACAATGCCAAGGGCATGAATTACGACGATTTCTCCAACTATCTTATGTCTCAGCTTTCTATCGATCCGGGATTCGATGAGACCTTCTATGGACAGGCTAAGAGTGAAGAGCTTAAGGCTCGCCTCGTGGAGCATATGAATGAGGTTTATGACCGCAGGATGGATGCGATGATCACCAAGGTTTATCCGTTCATCAAGAATGTTTACGAGACACAGGGTAACAGATGGGAAAATATCGCAGTCCCTATTACTGACGGACGTAAGGTTCTTAACCTCGCCTTTAATTTGAAGAAGGCTTATGAGTCTAATGGTAAGGAACTTGCGAAGACACTCAGCAAGACTATCATTCTCTTCCAGATTGATGAGCACTGGAAACAGCAGCTCAGGGATTTGGATGACCTCAGACAGTCTGTACAGAATGCGGCTTATGAGCAGAAAGATCCGCTCGTAATCTATAAGATCGAGAGTTATAACCTCTTCGCTTCTATGCTTGAGGCATTGGATAGGGATGTGCTTTCATTCCTCCTCCGTTCTTCGATTTTCCTTCGTGAACCGGATCCAAGTCAGGCACAGCCGGCTCGTGAACCTGAAGCACCTAAGCAGGATATGAGCCGTATGCAGACTCAGCATGGTGATTTGAGTACCAATGCCGGTCAGCCGAAGGCCAAGATGCCTGTACACGTGGAGAAGAAGATCGGTAGAAATGATCCATGTCCATGTGGCTCAGGACTTAAATATAAGAACTGTCACGGAAAGGGACTCGTTTAGCGAGTTCTTTTCTGAACTATATCGAAAGCGGGCGGACGGGAAATGGCCCCGCTTTAGATTTTCCTAATAATATAATAAGGAGTAGCAAGCCATGGTAGGCAAGAGTAAACAACCGCTGCAAGTAGTCAACGTAAACGCAATCAGCCGTATATCTGAGGGATCTTTCATAAAGGGAGAGATCAATTCGCCGAATGATATCAGGTTGGACGGAAAGTTCGAGGGGAGAATCTTCTCGGAAGGACGTGTAGTGGTCGGAGAAAATGCTGAGATCAAGGGAGACATTATCTGCGACAACGTGGATTTCTGGGGTAAAATCACCGGAAACATTTTTGTTAAAGATACATTGACACTGAAAGATACATGCAGCGTGAAAGGCGAGATTCACGTGAAGCGTCTGGCAGTGGAGCTCGGGGCAAATTTCGACGGAACGTGCAAAATGATGTCGGAAGATGAGTTCGGGCGAATCGCAAAAGCAACAGAGAAAACAGCAGAGTCAGTTAACTAACAAACAAAGTTCATTTAAAAACTTGTATTAATGACACCAGAGCAATCTAAGAAGTTCCAGTATTGGCAGTGGCGCACAATAATTGGAACAATGATTGGCTACTCGATTTTTTATCTGGTCCGCAAGAACTTTTCGTTTGCCATCCCGGGTCTTACTGTGGAGTATGGTATAACGAAGGCTACTTTCGGAGCTATAATTGCGATAGCCAGTTTCGTTTACGGACTTTCAAAACTAATTAACGGATTTCTTGCTGACCGGCTTGACGGACGTTGGCACCTTGTTACAGGACTGTCTGTCAGTGCATTTGTGAACATTATGTTCGGTGCGGGCGCGATGATTTGCGCTTATTTTACTGGAGTTACAGAGGGTAACAAATTTGTTCATGCGTTAGTTATCTTATTTGCAATCCTTTATGTGATAAACAACATGTTTCAGGGTTGCGGATTCCCTCCATGCAACAGACTTATCACTCACTGGGTTCCACCTCATGAGCTTGCGACCAAGATGTCCATCTGGAATACATCTCATTCTGTAGGTGCATTTATCGCGGCTATTCTCTGCGGATATATCATGGGACATACAGGAACTGATATGTCTGCTGATTCTGATATGCGTGCGCGTGTTATAGAGAATACCGCAAACATCACTTCGTCGATGGATCCTGCTGCTGCTCAGGCTTATGTGGACAATGCTCTTTTGAATATCGGTGCATGGCAGTGGGCTTTCTGGATTCCTGCACTCATCGCTGTCTTGGGTGTCATCTTCATTATCGTGACTTTGCGTGACACTCCGAGTTCTGTAGGCCTTCCTGAGCTTAAGGGAACTAAGGTATCGAAAGAGGAGACTCCTGAAGAGAAGAAAGAATTCAATCAGTTTATCTGGAATAAGGTCATCAAGAGTCCTATCGTCTGGATATTGTCTCTGTCAGTGTTCTTCGTATACATCGTACGTCTGGCAGTTCTCGACTGGGGTCCTTCATTCCTTCAGGAAAGCCGTGGTCTTTCTCCTGCATTGTCTGCATGGACAGTGGCCATTTTCGAAGCATTCGGCGTGGCCGGAATGTTGGTGGCAGGTATTGTTTCCGACAAACTTTTCAATGGTAGGGCACAGCGTACATGCGTTTTTTGCATGGTAGGTGTGATTATCTTCCTGCTTCTGTTCTGCTTCCTTCCTGCTGACACGAACCCTGTAGTTCTGATGCTTGTTTTGGCTTGCATAGGTTTCTTCCTCTATGGTCCTCAGGCACTTATTGGTGTCGTGGCTTCCAATCAGGTGACACGTCGCGGCGCTTCTTCAGCTAACGGAATCATCGGTTTTGTCGCTTATCTCAGCCCGATTATCTCTGGTTTCGTTTTCGGACATATCGCTGACAATCCTGATTTCGGTTGGGAAGGCGTATTCAAGATTATGATATTTGTGGCATTCCTTGGACTTCTTACTCTCCTTACTTTATGGAACAAGAAGACGGATGGCTATAGTGAAGAATCTTAAAATCAATTTGTTATGGATTACAGAAAACAACTTGACGAGGCATTGGCTATCGCCAAAGACACGAAGTCTTTTGAGTTCGGCAATGATGTTTTAGGACTTGCTCCTGAACTTTTCAGAAAGAATTTCGGAGAGAAGGCAGCGCTTGTCGTGGCTGACAACAATACGTGGAAGGCTGCAGGTGAGGCTGTTACGAAACATATTCAGGATGCTGGAATCGAATGCAGGACTTATATCTTTCCTGAGGAGGAGTTCCATGCTGAGTTTGAATTTGTAGATAGGGTAGACAAGATTCTGGACAGTTATGATGCTATCCCGGTGGCTGTCGGCTCAGGTGTTATCAATGATTTGTGTAAGCTGGTGGCTTTCCATCATGAGAAGCCTTATATGGTAGTGGCTACTGCTGCATCTGTGGACGGATATGCATCTTCCGGTGCTGTCGTGACTAAGGATGGCGCGAAGATCAATATCGAGACTCATGCGCCTAAGGTTATTCTTGCTGACAATAAGGTGCTGGCTGCGGCTCCGAAGGAGATGACTGCTGCCGGCTATGGTGATTTGGCTGCGAAGGTAACATCCGGTGCGGAGTGGATGATCGCTGACATGTTCGGCACAGAGCCTATCATCCCGATGGCTTGGAGTCTTGTCAATGATTCTTTGAACGATATTCTTGCTGAAAATGAGAAGATTGCGGCTGGTGATCCTGATGCCGTGGGGGATTTGTTCGTCGGACTTACGTTGACTGGTCTTGCTATGCAGATTGCCCACACGAGCCGTCCGGCATCTTGCTCAGAGCATTTGTTCAGCCATTATTTGGATATGACTGAGTACAGGTATCACGGCAAGTTCCAGTCGCATGGTTTCCAGTGTGCGATGGGTACGGTGATCATGAGCGCATGTTTCGATGAGTTCCTGAAGATGGATTTGTCGAAGATCGATGTAGATGCTTGTGTTGCAGCTTGGCCGACACTTGAGCAGGAACAGCAGCGTGCGTTGGAGATTTTCAAGGATTTCCCTGTGCCGCAGCTCGGTTATACTGAGATTACCAAGAAGTACAATGATGCTGAGACTGTAAGACAGCAGCTTACGAAGGTGAAGGAGAATTGGCCTGAGCTTAAGGAGCGTATTCAGAATCAGGTCTATACTTACGACAAGATGGTGGCGCTGATGAAGAGTGTCGGTGCCCCGGTAGGTCCCGAGAGCATTGGCCTTACCCGTGCGCAGGTCCGCAGGATGGTGGATTTCGTGCAGCTGATGCGCTGGAGAATTAATCTCTTCGATCTCTGCAAGCGTGCGCAGATTTATGACGCCCTCCTGGACCGCGTTTTCGGCAAGGGCGGTGTGCTGGAAATTAGCGAATAGTCCTGCGATTAGGTATATAGCTTCTATGACATAATCAGGCTGAGCATCCCTTGGGCTGCGCAGCCTGATTTGTGTTGTGGTCTCGCGAGAATATACAGAGATTTGCGCCATTGCCAGATTCGAGTTATCATCTCTCGAAAATGTACATGAATTTGCGCCATTGCCAGATTCGAGTTATCATCTCTCGAAAATGTCCCGCGAAAACGTTTTAAGTGGAACAGAACCTATAAATTTTCGCGTTTTGTACCAGAAAAACGTTTTAGATAGAACAAAATGTCCTAACTGTAGGGGGCATTCGCGGTTTTAGCCCAATAGAGGCTTCTGCTAACGGCGATCCTCCCCACGATGTGGGTCCCCTCCCTTTTCGGGAGCCAATGTCGCCTTATAGCAGAAGCCTCTATTGGGCTAATCGTAAGTATAATACCGCGCCTTATATGTGTCGCAGTATCACAGACTGAGATTTAGAACTTATCCATGACAGAGAAGATAGCGGCGCGGACATCTTCGATGCTGCCGGTACCGTCGATCTCTTCGTATTTGCCGGCCTTCTTATAGAACTCGATAAGAGGCTCAGTCTTGTCGTGATATGTCTTGATTCTGTTGTTGATAGTCTCTTCCTTCGCATCGTCAGCACGACCCTCGATAGAAGCTCTGTGACGGATACGCTCCTTGATCATCTCGTCAGGGATCATTATGGAAACGACAGATGTGACAGCCTCATTGCCGGCAGCAAGCATCTTATCCAACTCCTCAGCCTGTGCGATTGTACGTGGGAAACCATCCAGAAGGAATCCGTCGACACCCTTGATGCTCTTGAAAGCATTGTCGATCATGCCCTCTACGACCTCATCAGGTACAAGTGAACCTGCGTCGATAAGAGCCTTAGCCTTCTTGCCAAGCTCAGTTCCCTCAGCGATTTCCTTGCGGAGAAGTTCGCCGGTAGAAAGATGACAGAGATTGAATTTCTCGACCATTGCTGTTGCCTGGGTGCCTTTTCCTGCTCCCGGAGGCCCGAAAAGAATGTAATATTTCATTTTGTTCGTTTATTATTCGGGGCTGAACCCCATTGTTATTAATCTTCGTCAATGATATAGATATCCTTGAAATTACGTCCTAATTCATTGTAATCCAAGCCGAAACCTACTATAAACTTATTAGGGATCTCCATTCCGACATAATCCAGTTTCACGTCCTTGTGGTAAACCTCAGGCTTGAGCAGCATAGTGCAGATCTTGCAGTCGCTGGCGCCTCTTTCAGCCACTATCTTCTTCAAATCCACGATAGTGTTTCCGGTATCCACAATATCCTCCACGACGATAACTCTCTTACCTTTAATATCTCCGGTCATGCCCATCACCTGCCTGATCTTGCCCGTGGACGAAGTCCCTTCATAAGAAGAGAGTTTCATCGATACGAGCTCACAGTTGAAGTTGAGTCGCTTCATCAGCTCAGCCGTGAACATAATGGAACCGTTAAGAATGCAGAGCAATACAGGGACGTCGTTACAACCGGCAAAGTCGGCGTTAATCTTGTCTGCCACCTTGTCGATGGCTTCCTCAATCTGCTCATTAGGAATGAATGTCCTGAATGATTTGTCGAAAAGAGTTATCTTTTTCATTATTTCGAATGTTCTGTTACGCGAAGTTAGTCATTTTTATCGGAAATATCCTTATATTTGTATCCGTAAGTAAACGTCAGTAAAGACTTCGGCCAATGCCGCGTAAAAATTTAACGCAAAAGAGGCATTGACATGAAGATAATTAGTCTCATATTGCTGCTCGCGGCAGCTCTCCTATCCGTGGCGGAAGCCTCGGCGACTTGTCGTATCTCATCTGGAAATCCACCGGACTTCGCACAGGCGGTTCTGTATCTCACGGGAGCGTCGGACTTGGAATCTGTTCCAGAGAACGAGGCGGAGCGTTTCCGGGATCTGGCGGAGAGGCCTTTGGCGATAAATCTGGCCAGTCGTAGCCGTCTGCTTTCATCCGGACTGTTCTCAGCCTATCAGGTCGCGACCCTTATAGATTATCGGAACCGTTCCGGTGACATATTGTCATTCAGAGAGTTATCTCTCGTGGATGGCTTCAGTGAAGAGGCTGTAGAGGCGCTGTCGTTCTTCATTTCGTTGGAATCTTATAACTTGCCTGGCCAGCGGCCGGACCATAAAACTGAGTTGCGGAACTCGTTGGAACTGTCGCAGGCGACCAAGGGTTCATATCCGTTCGATGGCGGTCGTCCGGATTACCCATGGTCATATAGCGGCAGATATAGATTAACTTCCGAGCAGAAGTTTGATGTAGGTGTCTCGGTGAAACGATATGACGCCGACAAAAATTCCCGACCGTCTTCATATACGGTTTCAGGCGCATATTTCGGGCGTAAACATTTGGAACAGATAGTGCTGGGTGATATGTCCCTGCGATTCGGACAGGGTCTTGCACTATGGACAGGATTTACAGTCGGCGGAATATCGGGCGAGCGATCGTTCTGGAGACGGCCCTCGGGAATTTCGCTTTCGCGCTCATACTCAGCCGCTTCTAGCGTCCGGGCTGCCGCCGCATCCTTCGCCTTCGGGCCATTCGGGTTCTCCCTGTTTATGTCAATGCCGGGGTTGCGCGGATGGTGTGAGTCCGGAGAAATGTTGGATTATACGTTGGTTCCGGGCGGTAATATTACATGGTATTCCAAGTATGGTCAAGTCGGTGTCACGTATTTCCATACGTTCGAAGATTTGCCGAAAGGTAACAGAAATTCTAAGGTTTCTGCCGATGCGCGTTTCTGTGTACGTGGAACCGAACTGTTTGGTGAGGTCGCTTATGATATAATAAATAATATAGGTGCGGTCACGGCCGGTTTCATGACACCGATTGCCGACAATGTTAAAACGGCATTGACCCTCAGACACTTGCCGCGCGGGTATGGGACGGCATGGACGGCGCCGGTGCGGATGTGGACCGGGAAGAAAGGGGAGTCCGGCGTGGCTGTCGGACTGTTTGTGCGGAAGCTTGAGCTCTCGGCAGATGCGGCATTTCAGGAAGTTTGGGAGAAGCGACAGCTGAAGGCGAGTCTGGTGCTGCCTTGGCAAATAACTCCGGATGTGTTGCTCTCTATGAAACTTCAGGAGCGGCTACGGTCTTACGGTGCGCCGAACCGGACGGAATTCAGATGTGATGTGAAGTATAATTATGGTCGTTGGATGACGGCTGCGCGGGCGGATGTTATTGTGTCAGACGCTTTTGCGTGGCTTGCTTATGCCGAGGAAAGTTATACTGGACGTCGCGGTGCGGTATTCTTGCGAGGCACAGTATTCGTGGCGGACAACTGGAATGACCGCATCTATTGTTATGAGCGTGATGCGCCTGGAAGTTTTAATATTCCGGCGTATTACGGTCGTGGCTGGGCTGCGTCGTTGGTCGGCCGACTGAAACTGCGAGCAGATTACCGCGGAGGTGAAAGTGAACTGAATAATAATGAGATGCGCACGCGTAATAGAGGAAACAAGCGTGTGGTATCCTGGAAATTATATGCCAGAGCGGGGTTTACGGATTGTCCGTGGCCCAGTCCGGGGCAGAAAAAGCCGCGTCCGGCCAAGTCCGAATTAAAGTTTATGTTGGCCTGCGATTTTTAGGATAATCACCCATTAATTCTTACATTCGCATAAGAAATGGAACGGATTTACATATCAGTCATACTTCCGCTCAGGATCGAGTGGGTACCATGTTATTATCTGGAATCTTCTGGAAATGAGGAGTCCGAGGATGGGCATATAGTTAGGGGAAGCCTTGAAAGCCGAGCTCTCGATTCGGGGAAAGAATCGTCCGGATATCGTCCTATAGTTAGGGGAAGCCGAGTGAAAGTACGTTTCGCAGGCAGGACTTATATCGGTGTCGTGGATGAGGTGGGAATTACTCCCGAGGTGGAAATCAATAAGATACAACCTGTCATATCCATTGAAGAGCGCCTGGAAACCATCTCGGAACAGGAGCTGGATCTCTGGAAATTCGTGGCCGATTATTATCTGTGTTCCATCGGAGAAGTCTACAAGGCAGCATATCCGCCCTCCAAGACGAATGGGGAAGTGTCTAAAGTCCTGTCGGAAGAACGTGCAGAAGAGAGGCATGCCAAGAACATTGACAGAAAAATAGCAGTTCTGACTGCCAGGCGCGAAGGCGTGTTGGCTCGTATCGGGCGGAAATCTTTACAGGCTGAGAAGGCGAGAACTGAGGCGACTCGGGCGAAGTATCTTTCTGAAAAAGAGGCACTTGAACAGACCGCTGCGGAGCTGGGGAAACAGATTGCGGACGCGGAATCTGAAAATAATGCGCCAGAAGTGTCGTCGTCCTGTTCCAAGCCTGAGATTCAGTTGGATTTTTCATTGAGTGCGGCTCAGACGACTGCTTATGAAGAAATCCATAAGGCATTCGAAAAGCATAACCCTGTTCTGCTTCAGGGAGTTACGGGCTCAGGTAAAACGGAACTGCATATAGCATTGGCTAAAGAAGCATTGACCCGAGGCAGAAATGTGCTCTATCTAATTCCGGAAATTGCGGTCAGCCGTCAGATGGAGGAAAGGCTCGGGCGTATCTTCGGGAATCTGTTGCTGATTTTTCATTCGAAGGAGACACCTGCGCGACGGCTGGAGGTCGCAAATGCAGTCAGGAGAGGTCCTTACATCGTACTCGGTACGCGCTCGTCTATTTTCCTGCCGCATCATGATCTCGGGCTTGTGATCGTGGATGAGGAGCATGACACCTCATATAAACAGGATGCGCCGGCGCCGCGGTACAATGGCAGGGACACGGCGTTGGTGTTGGCGAAAATCCATGGCGGCGATGCGGTTTTGAGCACTGCGACGCCTTCGCTGGAATCGCTATATAACTGTCGGATAGGCAGAATGACGAAAGTGGAGCTGACGGAAAAGTACTACGGCGCTGCGGAGTCGGATGTGGAGATTATCGATACTTCGGCTGAGAGGCGCAAGCGCGGAATGGCAGGCAGTTTCTCTTTCAAACTCATTAACCATATAAGGGAGACTTTGTCGGAAGGAGGACAGGTGCTCCTTCTGCGTGGTCGTAGAGCGTATTCTCCATCTGTCCAATGCTTTACATGTGGAGATATCCCGAAATGCCCGCATTGCAACGTGCCGCTCAGCATGCATAAGCAGGAGGGCCTTCTGATGTGTCATTACTGCGGATGGAGGATACCTTATACCGGAATCTGCGGCAAATGTGGCGGCGAACTGATACCGCTCGGCGCTGGGACACAGAAAATAGAAGAAGAAGTGGCAACACTATTCCCGGACGCCAAGGTGGCGCGATTAGACAGCGACGTGGCAATGAGTTCCGGTAAGGAAATTTCCATAATACGCGATTTCGCTGCGAAGAAGATCGATATTCTCGTCGGAACTCAAATCGTCACGAAAGGATTCGACTTCGACAACTTGTCGTTAGTGGCTGTGTTGCAGGCAGATTCGTTGCTCGCGCAGCAGGATTTCCGCGCCGATGAGAGGGCCGTACAGCTGCTGGAACAGTTCCGCGGAAGGAGCGGCCGTAGGGGCCGGAAAGGCCTGTTCGTGATCCAGACCTCGCAGCCGTCCCACCCCGTTTACCAGCTCTTCCTCCAGGAGGAAAGTGTTTCTGTCAATGCTGACAAGTCGTTGTTGGACAATATGATGCAAGAACGTTATGCGTTTGGGTATCCTCCTTTTTCGAGGGTTGTGAAGGTGCTGCTGAAGGATACTTATGAAGCCCGCGTGGAAAAAATGTCCATGGAACTGACTGCGGAGATAAGAAATGCTTTCGGACTCAGTTCGGCAGGATTTGTGCAGGATTCATCAGCATGTGTGTCGGTGGTCGGACCTTATTCCCCGCCGGTGGACAAGCAATATGACCATTATGTGAAGAATATCCGCATTAATCTCCGAAAGGACAATGCATTGGCTTCACGTAAGCAGAAATTAGCCGAGGTGGTGGATGCTTTTGTCCGGAATCATGCTTATCCGGGGCATATCGCTTTGGATGTGGACCCTGTATAAAAATGTGGAACAAAAAAGTTCCTCAATACGGTCCGCAATCAAAAAAATTACTAAATTTGTAGAATATACATATAGAATATACAGTTCCACATGGGAAAAGTCATAGCGATAGCTAATCAGAAAGGCGGTGTCGGAAAGACAACGACTGCAATCAATCTCGCTGCATCATTGGCAGTTCTGGAAAAGAAGGTCCTCATCATCGATGCGGATCCTCAGGCGAATACGACTTCCGGTCTGAATTTCTCGCCTGAAGATGACCAGAAAAGAACATTGTACGAAGTCCTTATCGGTAAGATAGGGATTCGTGATGCGTTGATACAGACTGAGATAGCGAATCTTCAGATGGTTCCGTCACATATTAATCTCGTGGCGGTGGAGATTGAGATGTTGGATGTGGACGAGCGTGAGTCGATACTGAAGAAAGCTATTGCACCCATCAAGAACGATTATGATTATATCATCATCGATTGTTCCCCGTCCCTTGGTCTCATAACCGTGAATTCGCTTACGGCAGCGGATTCGGTCATCATACCGGTGCAGCCGGAATTCTTCGCGCTCGAGGGACTCGGAAAATTGCTCCAGACGATTCGTCTTGTGCAGAATGGTGTGAATCAGTCTCTTACGATAGAAGGATTCGTCGTGACGATGTTCGACGGCAGGACGAAGGTACATACTCAGGTGCTTAATCAGCTGAAAGAGCATTTTAAGGAGATGGTGTTCAACACCATAATTCAGAGGAATATACGTCTTAGTGAGGCTCCTTCACATGGCAAGCCTATCATATTATATGATGTTATGAGTAACGGTACTTCCAATTATCTGAATTTGGCGAAGGAAGTTTTGGAGAAGAATAAAAGCAAAAGGAAGAAGTCATGAGTAAATTGCAGAGAGGTTTGGGTAAGGGTCTGAGTGCCCTTTTAGGTGATGCCGGTGAGCTTGAGCAGCTTAGAGCTCCTGTGGGCTATGTGAATAAGGAAGTGGTCGGAGCATCTGAGCCACAGGATACGGCTGATATTCTCAGGATTCCTGTAGACATGATCGAGCCGAATCCGTTCCAGCCGCGTATGTCTTTCGACCAGGACGCTCTCCAGGAATTGGCGGCTTCCATCAAGACTTTCGGACTTATCCAGCCTATTACGGTCAGGAAAAAGACGGCTGACAGATATCAGATTATCAGCGGTGAGCGCAGGTTTAAGGCTTGCAGGCTTGCCGGTATGGATATGGTGCCTGCATATATCAGGGATGCCAACGATCAGGGTATGCTGGAGATGGCTATCGTGGAGAATATCCAGAGGGAGAATCTCGACCCGATAGAGGTAGCCATGAGTTATCAGCGTCTTATAGAGGAGTGTAGACTTACTCAGGAACAGATGGCGGACCGCGTGGGAAAGAAGCGCGCTTCTGTGACCAACTATCTGAGATTGTTGAAGTTGCCTGCTAAGGTGCAGCATGATTTGAAGGTGGGTTTGCTGAGCGTGGGACATGCCAAGGTGCTTCTCGGTGTGGAAGACCAGGCTATCCAGGAGCAGTTGTGTGACCTCGTGATAAAGAAAGGTTTGTCGGTGCGTCAGCTGGAAGAGAAAATTCATGAACTGAGTGTGAAAGAGAAGCCTTCGAAGAAAGAAGTGCAGCTTCCTGATGAATATTACAAGGTTCTGGAGCATATCGGAAAGTTTTTCGATAAGGATATCAGCCTGAAGAGGACCGAATCCGGAAAGGGCACCATGACGATTCATTTCGATTCTGATGAGGAAATCAGACGTTTTCTGAAAGCGTTGGATGAGTCCAATGTGTGATAAAGATTTTGCAGATGTACAAATATCTTTTTAAGCTAACAGCTGTTGTAGCAGTGCTTTTTCTGTTTTCTGTCAATGCTTCCGCTCAGTTTAAGGAGGAGGCGTTCACGCAGAATTACAATGACCAGAATGATACTACGGCCAGAGATTCCACTGATGCGGCATTTACGTTCAAGGAGTTTTTCGGAGGTGTGAGTCACAAGCGTGAAAGTAGAATCGGTGTCTTGTTCGCCGGATCTACTGTTTTCGTAGGTACTCAGCAGATGTATAATAAGCAGTATTGGAAACTTCCGGTAATTTACGGAGGTCTCGCCGCTACTGCCGGCGCAGGTATCTATTTCAGACACCGCTATAATGTGGACGGTAACTCCAGAGACCGGAATATCAGTAACTTATGTTTCCTCGGAACTGGGCTTGTCTATTGGGCTACGTTGCTGGACGGTGTAGGAAATTATAACAGGGGAGTGCCGCATCAGGCGGGCAAGGCGACGCTTTATTCGGCCTTGTTTCCTGGTCTTGGACAGATATATAACGGAGAATATTGGAAGATTCCTATATATTATTCGGGTTTGTTGATTTCGGCTCATTGCTTTGTTACCAACAATACGAATTATCGCAGGTACAGAAGGATTTACAATGATGCGACGGTGGAGAATTCCACCTATGACGGACCAGTTTCGGCATCGACTGCCAAGTATTACAGGGATGTGTACAGGCGTTATCGTGACTATTCTGTAGTGGCTCTGCTTGGAGTTTATCTTCTTCAGGTGATAGATGCCAATGTGTTTTCATATATGCAGGATTTCGAGCTGAGCGACGATTTGTCTATGAGTGTGTCACCTGCCGTGATCAGTCCTGATATGGGTTACGCTTTCAATTCTTCTTCCGGAACTGGTTTTTCATCCGGAAGACTTCCGATGCAGGGAGTGGACGGGTTTGGTCTACGTGTCGGATTCAGGTTCTAACAGCATTGACAAAAACAAAAAAGATGGGATTTAATAGAATTTTTGCCGGCATCGGGGTGGCGGCAGCATTGACTTTCGGGGTTATGGACGCGTCAGCGCAGTCAAATTGGGCGACGACGAGGCCGGTCCGGAAGACGAAAAAGGAGCTTCTCAGGGAGAATTCGCGGCTGAAAAATATGCTGGATTCGCTGCTCCAGGAGTTGGATGCCTTGAAGGATACGGCGTCTGTCGGGGAGATGGAGACGATCGTAGAGAGGAAGAGCTTTTCGCTGCTGGATGGTGTGGCGCCGGAGACTTATTCGCAGGAAGTGACTGATAGTCTGCTGGATATCTGGTATTTGCATCGTCAGGCGAAGAATGCTTTCGATGGCAGTTACGATATGGATTCGGTGCATTTTACGTCGAATGTTCCGGATAAGGTTTTCCTTGAGAGGCTGGACAAGATGAATTCGTTCATCACTTTGCCTTATAACGAGACGGTGAGAAATTATATCATTCTTTATGCGGAGAAGATGCCGACGAAGATGGCTCACATGTTGGCGTTGGCAAGTTATTATTTCCCGATTTTCGAGACGGTGCTGAATCAGTACGATATGCCGGAGGAGCTTAAGTATATGGCTGTCATAGAGTCAGCGTTGAATCCGGTGGCAGTTTCGCGTGCCGGGGCGAAGGGTATGTGGCAGTTCATGTATACGACGGCGAAGAATTATGGTCTGACTATCAATTCGTATGTGGATGAGCGTCTGGATCCGTTCAAGGCTGCTGATGCTGCAGCGAAGTATATGTATGATTCTTATCGCATTTTCGGTGACTGGAATTTGGCGATTTCGTCGTATAACTGCGGCGCAGGCAATGTGAACAAGGCTATCCGCAGGTGTGGAGGCAGTTCGGATTTCTGGAAGGTGTATGATTATCTTCCGAGGGAGACGAGGGGTTATGTGCCTGCTTTCGTGGGTGCGATGTATGCGTTCACGTATTACAAGGAGCATGGAATTGTGCCTGAAAAGGTGCAGATGCCGGCTCATCTGGATACGTTCCAGATTCACAGAATGCTTCATTTTCAGCAGGTTCGCGATTTGACGGGTATTTCTCTGGAGGAGTTGCGTAATCTGAATCCGCAGTATATTCATGACATTATCCCTGGCAACGAGAAGGAGTATATTCTGCGTTTGCCGCTCAAGTATTCGGGCAAGTTCATCGAGTGCGAGGATTCGGTGTATACCCACAGGGCCAGCGAGTTATTTAATCCGTCGACGCTTCGCAATATCGCAAATTCCGGCGTAGGCGGCAACAGAATCACGTATAGGGTTAAGAGCGGTGATTATCTCGGCAGGATCGCGTCGAAGTATCACGTGAGCGTGGCTCAGCTGAAGAAGTGGAATCATCTGCGCAGCAATAATCTTAAGATTGGCCAGGTTCTGGTAATATATAAGGGTGGCGGTCCTGCTGTTTCCTCTTCAGCATCGTCTTCCGCTAAAACCACCAATGCCGGTTCTGCCGCAGGAAAGACTGTGGGTGCGGCATCTAAGACCTCCACTGCCGCATCGTCTGCCGGCTCCTCGTCCAGTGCCGCCAAAACGGCGGATGTGCCTGACAAGTCTTCGACCGGCTCTTCAAATGGTGAGGTCAATGCTGCCTTAGACAATAATTTGTTCCCTGGTTCGAAGCGGAGTTCTGGCGGAGTCGAAATCTACGTGGTGAAGAAGGGAGATACATTATATAGTATAGCGAAAGCCTATCCGGGAATCAGCGCGAATGACATCATGAAGGCAAATGGTATCGGAACAAGCATCAAACCCGGTATGAAGCTGAAAATTCCTAAAAAATAATTTTTGGGCTTATCTCGCTGAGGTAGAGCGTATTGGGTCAATATTGTGAAAAAACGGAATAAAATTTTTCAAAAAAAGTTCAAGAAAAATTTGGAGTGTAAGAAAAAATGCCTACCTTTGTAATCCCAAACGAAAAGAACGGTACTTCACCGAACTTCAAGTAAGGAAAAAACCTGGTGCCATAGCTCAGTTGGTAGAGCAAAGGACTGAAAATCCTTGTGTCCCTAGTTCGATTCTCGGTGGCACCACAAAAATCCCTCGCAGACATCTCTGCGGGGGATTTTTAGTTTACATCCACTGCCATTGGAGATAACATTTCAAATTATTTTTTCCGATAACCACATTTTGGGCATACTCCATCCGCATTGAGGGCGACACCGCAAAGAG
>OBKS01000741.1_pt1 | contig 28292 bp, 29 predicted proteins | sample 1517381 | NCBI WGS metagenome assembly OBKS01 (sample SAMN04571686, study PRJEB22368) | human gut metagenome | biome: human gut; material: stool | host: Homo sapiens | place: Luxembourg | collected 2012-08-03 | reverse complement strand
CCTCGCCCTCCTTGCTCGTGTAGATCTCCAGCGGGTCGCCCTCGCGGATGCGCATGGTGCGGCGGATCTCCTTGGGGATGACCACGCGGCCGAGGTCGTCGATCCGGCGCACGATTCCGGTTGCCTTCATATTCTGAAAACTCCTTTGCTCTGTTTTGCATTTCGGCAACCCTATTTTCTGCAAATTCCGGTAGTCTATGCAGTCCGTGCCGCCGGCCCGGCATCCAGTTTTTTCTCATAAAAATCATGTCTTCCAATTGCCGGCATCGCAGACGCACAGCATGCAGAAATCCGGCTTTGCCGCCCGCAGCGACTACAAGAGATATCTGTTTGACGCGTGGGCAGATGCGTGTTACCATGATGAAAAATCGAAACTGCGGATATTGGCTGCAGCAGAGGATGGAGGACGGACCGATAGAGCTTCGTGATCTGCGCTATTTCACGCTGGCCGCGCAAATGCAGCACATTTCCCGCGCAGCCGCGGCGCCGGGCGTATCCCAGCCGTTTTTGACGAAAATCATCCGGCAGCTGGAAAACGAACTGGGTGCACCGCTGTTTGACCATACGGGCCGCGGCGTGACGCTCAGCCCCTGCGGAAAGCTAGTCTATGTGAAAAGAGTCAGACGATCCTTGCGCTTGTGGATGCGCTGCACGATGATGTGGATGACCTGCTCGTCCGCACGGAGAAAAACTATATTTTCCTCGTAGACGCGCCCGGCTATCTGCCGGAAATGACACTTGCGTATCAAAAAGCGTCCCCGGGCCGCACGCTCACCGCCCGGTACTGTATGCGCGGCGAGATCCTTGAGGCGCTGCGTACGGGCAAGGCGGACTTCACCACGCTGATGCCGTCGCTTCAACCGGGCGAGTGCCCCGAACTCGAGAGCCGGACGATGTATTTCGATCCCGGGTGCATCTTCCTGCCGCCGGACAGTCCGCTGCTGAAAAAGGATGTGCTGACGCTGGATGACCTGCGGGATCTGCCGATTGTCACCTCGCCAAAGGGCGGCGGCATCCGCGGCGACCTGGACCTGTTTTTTGCACGGCACGGCCTTCGGCCGAACATCGTCTCCGAGCTGGCGGACGCCAGCACCGTTGTGATGATGGTCTCGCAGGGGGGGCGCCTGCGGCGTGATGAACGTCGGCTTTATGGACCACCCTGTATGGGGGCGTTACTGCCGCCGCCACAATACGGATCTCGGCGGCGAAGTGGCCCTGTGCTGGAACCGGCGCTTGACGCAGCAGCCGTCCGCGCAGCGATTCATTGCCTTCGCGCAGACGTTTTTCGCAGGACTGCTGCAATATCAAAAAACCGAATAACACTGCCAATCGCGCAGAGTGCTCAGACCCGGGCACTCTGTGCAATTGATATCTCTCCGGTTATGGATGCATATGGAACAAAAGATCGGTTTTTGCACGAAAGAACTGATAAATCAATATCAAATTTGGGGCGCGTGGATTGAAATCGGTGCAGCGGCTCCCAGGCAGCTCGCCCACACAACCCAAAACCACAGATGCCCCGGGCTGCAAATGCAGTCCGGGGCATCTGGTATCAAAGGAAGGCATGCTCTGCCGAAAGGACGAAATCGGAAGCGCGCGGGCACCGTCGCGCAACGGAGGAAGAGGTACCATGAAAGATCAAAACGAGACCTCTGGGCCTGCACGCTTCCAGATGAGGGGGTGTGTTCAGCATAAAACAAATTGCGCCTCAAGAAAAGCCACGGAACCGCTGTTCCGTGGCTTTTTGCCTCACTTATACGTTTTTGTGGTCGAATGTGTGCTCCCACGCATCGCCGAGCTCCTTCCACCGGCCCATGATGTCCTTCCACAGGTGCAACGCCCAGGGCGCAAACACCTCCGGCGGCGGACAATCCGGCCGGCTGAGCCAGTTTTGAATGATGTCCATGACCACATCCGACATTTTTCCGGACATGAACGTCTCGGTCTGCGGGTCAGAAAAGAGGTCGGAAAAATCCGCCTGCAGGTACGGCCGCAGCCGAGCGCAGAGAAAGTCGTGGAACGAATTCTGCCCCGTGAACGTGAGCGCGCGGGCATAAAACGCGCGGTCGGCGTACAGATATGTACACACGCGCCCGAAGAGGTCGAACAGGCCCGGCTCATCGTCGCCGATTGCCTTCTGAAAGCCCTTGTCGTAGATCCACGTCACGAGCTGGTACTTGTCCGTGAAGTGCCGGTAGAACGTGCGGCGGTTGATCTCCGCGGCCGCGCAGAGATCGGTCACGGTGATATCCGTGAAATCGCGCCGGAGCATGAGCTCCTTGAGACTCTCGGCGAGCACTTTTTTCGTTGCGGATTCGCGCATGGCGGCCGCCCCCTTCCGGTGTTGCTGCCGCCAGTATAGCACGCGGCGCGCCGGCGGGCAAGCCGGGCGTTGCAGATGTGCCGCGGATGTGCTACCATATGATTACAGCCAAAAGAAAAGAAAGGCGGGGCCGCCATGCCGCTGCAGATCGTGCGAAATGACATCACCAAAATGAACGTGGACGCCATCGTCAGCGCCACCGACCCGACGCTGCTCGGGGACGGCGGCGTCAGCGGCGCCATTTTCCGCGCCGCCGGGCCGGAGCTGGCCGCGGCGTGCCGCGCGCTGCACGGCTGCGCCGAGGGCGAGGCCAGGATCACGGCCGGCTGCGGTCTGCCGTGCAGATATGTCATCCACACCGTCGGCCCGCGCTGGCATGGCGGGCAGCACGGCGAGCAGGCCCGGCTCGTCTCCTGCTATCGGGCCGCACTGGCGCTGGCAGAGGAATACGGCTGCACGTCGGTCGCCTTTCCGCTGATCGCCTCGGGCAATTACGGCTACCCGAAAGACCAGGCACTGACGACCGCGGTGGACACCATCCGTGATTTTCTGCTGGAGCACGACATGACGATCTATCTCGTCATCTTCGGCCGCGAGGCATACCGGATCGGCAGCCGGCTGTTTGCAGACATCACCGCTTATATTGACGACCGCTATGCCGCCGCACAGATCGACCGTCGGCGGCCGTGCCTGCAGCAGCCGCGCGCACCAATGCCGGAGCAGGCGCCGGAGTGCGGACCGGCCGTGGCGGCAGATACCGCACTGCTCGCAAATGCGCTGGCCCAGCTTGACGAGAGCTTTTCGGAGATGCTGCTGCGGAAGATCGACGAGCGCGGCATGACCGACGCACAGTGCTATAAAAAAGCGAACATCGACCGCAAGCTCTTTTCCAAGATCCGCTCGGGCAAAAACTATCGGCCATCGAAGCCGACGGTGATCGCGTTTGCGCTCGCGCTCGAGCTGCCGCCGGCGGAAATGCGGGACATGCTCGCCAAGGCGGGCTTCGCCCTGTCGCACGCAAGCAAGTTTGACATCATCGTGGAGTTTTTCGTCGAGCGCGGCAACTACAACGTGTTTGAGATCAACGAGGCGCTGTTCGCATTTGACCAGCCCCTCCTCGGCATGTGAACAATGTCGCCTGCCAGGCGACCATACGAAGGGAATACCGAAGTAAAATATGACTGCAAGGTGAAACACCAAGCAGTCATATTTTTATATTATATACGGAGGTACAAAACATGAGAAAGAACCTGACGGAGATCGTATTCATCCTTGACCGCAGCGGTTCCATGGCGGGGCTGGAGTCGGATACGATCGGCGGCTTCAACGCCATGATCGAAAAGCAGAAAAAGGCGGACGGCACGGCGCTTGTCTCGACCGTGCTGTTTGACAGCGCGAGCAAGGTCATTCACGACCGCGTGAACGTGCAGGACGTTCGCCCGCTGACGACCGACGACTACACCGTGCGCGGCTGCACGGCGCTGCTCGACGCCATCGGCGGCACGATCCACCACATCGCCAACATCCACAAATACGCGCGGCCGGAGGACGTGCCGGAACACACGCTGTTCGTCATCACGACCGACGGAATGGAAAACGCCAGCCGCCGCTACGGCATTGCGCACGTCCGGCAGATGATCGAAAAGGAAAAGGCGAAATACGGCTGGGAGTTCCTATTCCTCGGCGCGAATATCGACGCCGTAGAGACGGCGAACGCGTTCGGCATCGACGCGAGCCGCACCGCCAACTATTGCTGTGACAGCGCCGGCACCGCGCTCAACTACGACGTCATCGGCGAGGCGATCAGCGCCGTCCGCAGCAGCCGGCCGCTGAATGGAGACTGGAAGCGGCGCATTGACGCCGACTACGCACACCGGGGCCGGTCGAACGACTGATCCGGCGCACCGACACCGGCAGAGCCCGCCCCGGCCGGTGGCCGGCCGCGCCATTCGGCGGCCTGCACAAAATGACACAGTTCCTGCCCATTGTGTCCCCGAAGCATTGCAATCACAGGTGGTTTTCGTTATAATACAGGCAATCTGAAATTGGGAGGCCATGCCATGCATCCGCGCAACCTGCACCTGTATTTCTTCAGCCCCACGGGCGGCACGCAGCATGTCGCCGGGCTCTTCGCAGAAAACCTGAACGCCGTCGATGCCTGCACCGACATCACCGTGCGCGCCGAGGCAAAGACGTTTTCTGCCGATGACTGTCTGCTCGTGTTCTTCCCGGTCTACGGCGGCCGCGTACCCGGGCCGTGCCTCGCGCGCGTGCGCGCCCTGCGCGGGACGGACACCCCGGCCGTGCTTGTAGCCGTATTCGGCAACCGCGCCGTGGACGACGCCCTGCTCGAAATGCGCGACACGCTTGCCCCGCTGGGCTTTCGCGTGATCGCGGCGGCGGAGGTCATTGCGCCGCACTCGGTCAACACCGACATCGCCGCCGGCCGGCCCGACGCGTCCGACCGCGCAAAGATCGCAGAATTCTGCACGCAGCTCAAATCCCGCATCGCCGCCGACGCCCCGGCCGGGATCACCGTGCCCGGCAACCCGAACTACCGCGCCTACAACGGTCTGCCGCTCAAGCCGACCGGCGGCCTGCGCTGCATCCGCTGCGGCCTGTGCGCGGACAACTGCCCCGCCGGCGCCATCCCGAAGGACGCGCCGCAGAAGGTGGACAAATCCAAGTGCATCTCCTGCCTGCGCTGCATCCAGATCTGCCCGCAGTCGGCGCGCAGCGTGCCGCTGCCGCTGCGGCTGGCCGCAGCCGCCACGGTGAAAAAATACTGCACCGGACGCAAGGAACCAAAATTCTATCTATAATGTAAAAATCCGCCCCGGAAGCGATCTGCTTCCGGGGCGGCGCTTTCTTGTCTTGTTGTCAGGCTTCGGCGTCGTCCGCCGTATCCAGTCCCGCGAAGAAGGCATCATACGGACAGCCGCAGAGCTTTTTGAGCGCGAGCAGCACGCTCACGCGGACATTGAGCTCGCCCGCCTCGTATTTGGCGTAGGTCGTGCGGTCAACGTTGCAGCCGCGGCGCTGCAGCTCGGCGCACAGCTTCTCCTGCGAGAGTCCGCTGGCATTGCGCAGGCGGCGCAAGTTGTTGCCATGATTGCGGTCCCGCCGTAATTTCTGCTCCATCTTCTCACCACCGCACAGCATTTTCTGACCAATATGGGCACAGCTGCCCTTATTTTATGCGGCGGCCGCCGCAAAAGCTGTCCGCAATACTGGTCAGGCGCAAAAAGGTACGCCCCTCACCCCTCCGGCCCGCAGCCAAGGGCGCTTTTGAGCGCGTTGCGCAGCGGGTTCGACCCCGGTGCTCCCTTTTCGCAGGCGGGGTAGCCGCAATCCGCGAGCACGCGGCGCAGCTCCGCCTCGGTGACGATCTGCGGGTCATAGCGCACGGTCAGCTCCGCGCGCCAGAACGACACCGCCGCGTCGAGCACGCCGCGCGTGTGCAGCAGGTCGTCCACGATCCACTCCGGGCACTGGCGGCAGTAGATGCCGCGGACATGCGTCGTCAGGACTTTTTCTTCCATGGGAAACGTCTCTCCTTTTTGCCGCCGTCCTTGAGCCGCAGCGAGTGCATGAGCACGCCGATCGAGCTGGCCGACATGGCCGTGGCGCAGATGGACGGATGCAGCACACCGAGCGCCGCGACCGGGATGCTGACGAGGTTATAAAACAGCGCCCACGTCAGGTTCTGGCGGATGGTGCGGATGGTCGCGCGCGAGATGTCAAACAGCTCCGGCAGCTTCTCGAGGTTGCCGGACGGCAGCAGGATGCCCGCCGACTCGATGGCAATATCCGACCCGCCGCCCATGGCGACCGCGCAGTCCGCCACGGCGAGCGCCGGGGTGTCGTTGATGCCGTCGCCGACCATGCAGACCGTTTTCCCCTGCGCGCGCAGGCGCTCAATGGCGGCGGCCTTCTCGTCCGGCCGCACCTCGGACAGCACGTGGTCGATGCCGACCTCGGCCGCGATGGCCTCGGCCGTGCGAGCGTGGTCGCCCGTCATCATCCAGACCTCCTTGCCCGCCGCCTTGAGCTGCGCGACGACGGCGGCCGCCTCGGTCTTGCGCGTGTCGGCGATGCCGAGCGTGCCGAGCACAACGCCGTCGCGTGCGACACACAGCTCCGTCTTGGCCTGGGCGCGCAGATCCGGCAGCGCGGTGAGCGAGGCTGCGTCGATGCCCAGCTCATCAAGCCACGTCCGGCTGCCGCAGACGACGGCCGCGCCCGCGACCGTGCCGCGCACGCCGCGGCCGAGCGCGTAGGAAAAGTCCTCCGCCTGCGGCAGCGGCGCGTCGGACTGCTGCTGCGCATACGCCGTGACGGCGCGCGCCAACGGGTGGTCCGAGCACTGCTCGAGCGCGGCGGCGAGCCGCACGAGCGTCTCCGGCTGCACGGCGCCGCACGGGCAGACGTCCGTAAGCGCGGGCGCGCCGTTTGTGAGCGTGCCGGTCTTGTCAAAGACAACGCAGTCGGCCTTGTAGGCGTTTTCGAGCTCCGCGCCGCTCTTGAAGAGGATGCCGTGCTCCGCCGCGCGGCCGGAGCCGACCATGAGCCCCGTCGGTGTGGCGAGGCCGAGCGCGCACGGGCACGCGACCGACAGCACGTCGCAGCAGGTGAGCAGCGCGCGCTCGAGATTGCGTGGCGCAATGCGCCGGTACCAGGCGAGAAACGTCAGCGCCGCCGCGCCGATGACGCCCGGCACGAACCAGCGCGCGACCTTGTCGGCAAAGCGCTGCACGGGTGCTTTTTCGCACTGGGCCTGCCGCACGATCTGAATGATCTGCTCGAGCACGGACGCCTTGCCCAGCGCCTCGGCCGAGACGATGGCAGAGCCGGAGCGGTTTAAGCTGCCGCCGATGACCTTGTCGCCGGGGACCTTGTCCACCGGCATGCTCTCGCCGGTGAGCATGGACTCGTCGACCGCGCACTGGCCGCTGACGATCGTCCCGTCGACCGGCACGCGCTCGCCGGGGCGGATGCGCACCCGGTCGTGCTCCGCGATCTGGTCGACCGGCAGCTCGACAAACGTGTCCCCGCGTTGGACCATGGCCGTGCGCGGCTGCAGGTGCATGAGCTTGCGGATGGCGGAGTTGGCCGCCCCGGCCGCGACCTGCTCCATATACTTGCCGAAGAGGATGAGCGAGAGCAGCACCCCGTCGGACGCAAAGTAGAGCTTGTAGCTGCGGCGCGGCGTGAACGTCACGTAAGCGCTGTAGAGATAGATGAGCGTGGACGAGAGCGAGACGAGGAAATCCATGCCGAACGTGCGGTTGCGCGCTCCCCTCCACGCACTCTTGTAAAAATACCGCCCGGGGCCAAACTGCAGCGCCGTTCCGGCCAGGAACTGCAGCTTCGGGTGCATCTCGAGCATGAGAGGCGCCGTACAGCAGGCCGAGGTCACGAGCGTTTTGAGCAGGTCCATGCGCTTTTCGAGCTCCTGATCCGCGTCGCCTCCGCGCAGCTCGCCGAGCGTGACAGCGCAGCCCGCGTCCGCACAAGCAGCGGCGAGGTCGCGCCCGTCCACACCGACAGGCCAGAGGTACGCCGTGAGCGTGCCGTCCGCCTGCACGGCCACATCCTTGACGCCGAACACCGCGCGCAGCGCGTCCGCTGCAGCGGCAGTCCTGGACGCATCCGCCTCCGCCGGGAGCAGATCCTGCTCCTCGACCGGCACGCGAAAGCCCGCGCGACGGATCCGCGCCGCGATCGCGGCGAGATCGGTCACGCCCTCGTCGTAGGTGATGAGCGCCGAGGCGGCGGTGTAGTTCACCGCCGCGCGCTGCACGCCGGGCAGCTTTTCCAGCGCACGGTCCAGCCGCGCCACGCACGCGGCGCACTCCATGTCCAGAATTCTCAGCGAAATGTCTTTCATTTGCTTCGCCCCCAAGTCAAAAGGGAGCGCACGGCCGGCGCTCCCTCTCCATAAAATCAGACCTCCTCGCCCGCTTCCAGCAGGTTCTGCTTGAATTCCCTGCGCTTTTTGATCGCCGTCATGCACGCCGGGATGGCCACGGCGGGCAGGTCGAGCAGCAGCGCCCAGTCGATCCAGTCGATGCCCTTGATGAACTGGCCCTCGTGCCACACGCCCTTGGCGAGCTTGAAGTAGTTGTAGTTCCAGGCACCCCAGATGTCCGTCGTGGGCTTGAACAGGTGCACCTTCAAAAACGCCGCGCTCGTGACGATGCCGTTGGCGGCGACGGTCAAAAACGAGGACGCGCGCTTGTTTTTCAGCAAAAACTCCGCCACGGTTGGCAAAACGTACACGGCCAGGTTGATGATCCAGAGCTGCATCGGGATCTTATAGTGCCAGCGAATGGCCTGGCGGATGTGGTCGGCATCATGCAGCAGGGCTGCGCCGAGGATGACCAGGTTCCACTTTTCCAGTACGGCGGCGGTCTCGTCGTCGAGGCGGGTATCCAGGAATTTTGCTTCGTCTTTCACGGACTGTGTCATGGTATTTCCTCCCCTTGATCGAATCAATATGTATCCAGATTTTCATTTACCATCTGGTCAACAAAAAAGTAGCACATCCCGCCCGGAATGTCAAGACGCTGACAGAGAAAACTGGAAATTTTCTTTGTGCCGCCGAAAATGAGCAAGGGCTCCGGTTTTCCGGAGCCCTTGCTCAATGCCGTTGCCATCAACTGTGGCAGCCGTGTTCACCGCAGCCGTGCTCGCCGCAGGTGTGGCCCGCGCCGTGCGCGTGGTCGTGATGATCGCAGCGCGCCTCGGGGTCATAGCCGAGCGAGCCGTCGAGCAGCGCCTGCACCGCCGCGTCCGCGCTGCCGCTCACGCCGCCGTAAAACCGGATGCCCGCCTCCGCGAGCGCCGACTGCGCGCCGCCGCCAATGCCGCCGCAAATGACCGCATCGGCGTGATGCGCCACGAGGAAACCCGCCAGCGCGCCGTGGCCGCTGCCGTTCGTGGACACGACGGCCGTCGCCGTGACAGCGCCGCCGTCGACGTCATAAAACTTAAACGCCTCCGAGCGACCAAAGTGCTGAAAAATGTTTCCGTTTTCATAAGGGACTGCAATACGCATATAAAATTAGCTCCTCTCTGCTATTTTTTCTGGATTCATGACCGGATCGGGTGCAGCCTTGAGCATGAGCATGACGGCGTAGTCACCGCCCGGCTCCAGTTCGTGCTGAAAACTCCCGTCATACTTCTGCGCCAGGCCGCTCAACACGCGAAAGCCCACGCCGCGCTCCAGCTCCGGAATGCGCCGCGGCTTTGCCGCTGCAGGCTCACCGCGCACCGGGTTGCGCTCGTGAATGACGAGATACCCCTTCGCGAGATACGCCTGCAAGCGGATCTGCGCGCCGGGCACGCCCTCGCAGGCCTCCAGGGCGTTATCGAGCATGTTGCCGAACGCGACGATCAGGTCCGTGTTAGACACCGGCAGCTCCACCGGCAGCGACACGTCCGCCTGCACCGGCACGCCCTTCGCCTCCGCATCCTGCATGCGGCTGTACAGGAACGCATCCACGACTGGGTTTTTGCATTTGCCGAGCCGGGAGATATCCGTCTGCATCGGCAGCAGCTGCTCGGAATATTCTGAGGCCGCTTTCAGATTGCCCGCCTGCAGGAGGGCGTTGATGGTGTTGAGATGATGGGAAATATCGTGCCGCATGGCGCGGATCTGCTCGTACTGCCCGGTCAGGTCGCTGTAGTGCGCGAGCTGCGCGTCGAGCTGCTTTTCGAGCAGCTGGTTTTCCACCTCGAGCTGCACGCGCTGCTCCGTATGCACCATGGTGCGGTAGAGCAGAATGTCCGAGACCAGAAACAGCGCTGACACGATCAGCTGCATGGGGATATACTCGAAGTGCGGCGGCGAAAACATCAGCGTCACGAGCGAGGCCTCGCAGAACATCTGCGTGATCGGAAACGCCGAAAAGATAAGCAGCTGCTTGCCGGAGAGGTTATTTTTCGAGCGCGTGAACAGCAGACTGAGCAGCCCCAGCCCCAGTGCCAGCACCGGCAAAAACGTCACACCGTAGATCAGCGCGCGCGGGTCTGCCCAGACCGACAGCTTGTCGCTCGGCTGAAGGTCGATCATCAGCGGCGTAAACATCAGCTCCATCAGCAGAGAGACGGCCAGCTCCGCCGCGACCGCAAGTATCTTGCGTCCGGCCCGGCCGCGAAAGAGCAAAAACGCCATCGCGAGCGAGCACAGCGGGAACATCAGCGTGCGCACCTGCCCCGCGTTGGTGAGCAGCAGGGTCGCCGCCATATACACAGCCCCGATGGCTGCGGCAAGCACCGCCGTCAGCCAGGTCGAAAAGCGCGGCCCGTCGAGCACACGCCACAAAAACGCCGCCCACAGGGCGATGGCGCAAGCGTTAAAAAACAGGTCAGCCACATAACCGTTATAAGTCATCACATGCGCCCTCTGCGGCGAAGCTGCCGTCCGCCTGTGCATCGATCTGCGCGGCCCGGCCGGCCAGCAGCCGGAAAAACGCCGCCCTGGCCGCGTCCCGGCGCGAGCGGCTGATGGGAATGAGCATGCCGCCGTTGAGGCGGAAATTGTCGCGCTCCATGGACGCGATCATCTGTTCATTGACCCAGAAACTCTTGTGGCAGTGGATGAAGTGATCCTCCGCCTGTCCGCTCTCGAGCAGCTCCCGCGGATCCTGTGTGGTCTCCAGATCCCCGTCGGTCATGTGAACGACCGTTCGGTGCAGAAAGCGCTCGAGACACAGCACCCGGTCGAGCACGATGCGCTGCACGGATGCGCCGCGCCGGACGGTCAGCGCCTTATCGGATGCCAGCGCCGTCAGCGCCTTGCGCAGCGCGACCGGCAGCCGCACTGCCATGTCCGGCTTGAGCACATAGTAGACGTGCTCCGCCTCGTAGGCGTCCATGAGGTAGCCGGTATAGCTGGAGAGAAAAATGATCCGGCACGCCGGCACGCTGCGGTTGATCTGCTTGGCCAGCGCGATTCCGTCTGCGTCCGCCAGACGGATGTCCAGCACGGCGATATCCGGCCGGTAGTCCGTCTCCCCGATCGCAGACAGCGCCGCGCCCGCGGTTTGAAATGTCTGAATAGCATGCGGCATCTCCCCGAACGCGTCGTGCAGGATCTGCACGGTCCGGTCGAGAAATACCGCCTCATCATCGCACACCGCCACTTGAAACATAGCCCGGTGGTCTCCTTTTCCTCCTGCCTGTGATTATCCACGGCTGGCATTTAGGATATTGTATACCAGACGCAGGAAAGTTTCAAGTATTTCAAGCGTGTGTGAAAGGCGGGCACGGGCCGCATTCCGGTACCCGCGCCCGCCTCCGGGCAAAAAGAGAAGGATGAAAAGCGATGGAAAGCGCGCGTGCGCCGTTACAGAACTTTCTTGTTCTCGGCGCCCGGCGTCGTGACGATGACGGTCTCCGGCGTGATGACCTGCGCGCCCTTCGCCGTGGCCGCGCCCTGAAACATCTGCTCGACCATGGCCTTGAACATGGCCACGACCGGCCCGTCCGAGACGTGCTCGGCCGTTCCCCGGATCTGGTAGCCCTCAAGTGTCTTGGCGTCGCACACGGAGATTGCGATGCGGCCGCCATTCGCGGCAAGGTTGCGCAGCGTCGTGTCCAGGAACACGTCGCCGACGACGAGCTTGCCGTCGTCTGTCACGTCCTTGAACGCGACCGGCACCACATTCGGCACACCGGCACTGCAGGTGGCCAGGTCCCACATGTTTTCCTTGAGCAGTTTTTTGACATTTTCGTTGAGCATGATGCGTTCCTCCTTGTGGTTTTTGAGCTTGCCTTCATGATAGCAAGCCGCACGGCGGGAACAAGATATCCGCAAATTTATGAGCGACTCATAAATTTCATAGCGCGGCTTGACACCGGCGCGCGGATGGATTAAGGTGGACAAAAAACGGCACGGCCGCGGCCGTGCCTCCGGAAGGAGTCATCACCATGTCTTACGGCCGGATCGGTGTGATCGGTGCCATGGATTCGGAGCTCGCCGCGCTCATAGCGGCGCTTGCGCAGCCCGCACAGGAGACCGTGCAGGGGCTGATTTTTCACACGGGCCGTCTGGGCGCACGGGAGGTCGTGCTCGTCCGGTGCGGCATCGGCAAGGTCAGCGCGGCACGCTGCACACAGGTGCTCATCGACCGGTTCGCACCCGGCGCGGTCATCAACACCGGCATCGCGGGCGGACTGGCAAGCGACCTCGCCGTCGGCGACATCGTGGTGGCCGACGGGCTGGTGCAGCACGATTTTGACGCCGCGCCCATCGGCTTCGTGCGCGGCTGCGTGTGCATGGGCGACCCCGGCGCGCCAACGGTGTTCGCGCCCGATGCGGCGCTGTCTGCCCTGCTGGCGCAGACAGCCGGCAATACGATCGGCGCGCAGCGGGTGCACCGCGGCCTGATCGCCACAGGCGACCAGTTCATCTCCGGTGCGGCGGCGAAGGCTGCCATCCGCCGCGCATTCCCCGCCGCCATGGCGGCGGAGATGGAGGGCGGCGCGGTCGCGCAGGCGGCGAGCATGAGCGGCGTGCCGTTTGCCGTGGTACGCGCGATCTCAGACCTCGCCGACGGCACGGCCGCTGCATCGTTCGAGCAGTTCGAGCAGCATGCGGCCGACGTTTCGGCCGCGGCCGTCCTGCAGGCGCTCGCGCTGCTGGATTGAAGGGCCTCAATAACGCCAAAAGGCTCCCCCGGATGGGGGGGAGCCTTTTTTGTCATATGTATTCTCTTTGGGTGATCCGTTTTATGATCGCCCGAGCCAGAAGTCCGGCGACGCCTATCTTTTTTGCAACATGCTTCTTGCCGTGCAGATAGAGTGCCTTGACCTCGATGCCCGCTATATCCTCCGCGGTGAGCGGATCATCGCCGAGAACGACGAAATCGGCAATCATACCGGGTGCAAGAGTGCCGCGTTTATTCTCCTCATGGCTCATATACGCGGGATTTGCCGTTATCATGCGCAGCGCGTCGAGACGCGATATGCGCTCGTCCGGATTGGGATGATTTACGGAGCACGCCATACCGTACAGGGGCTTTGGACGCGTGCACGGTCCGTCGGAGCCGTCGCCTACGACAAGTCCGAGGCGGTGCATCGTTCCCAGCGCGTTTAGTCTGTCCGTGCGCTCTCTGCCGAGCACCGAGCACAGATACTCGTCCGGCTCCTGCTTCCAATATATAAACGGCGACTGCGCGGCTATGCACAGCTTTATCTTTGCCGCGCGCTTTAGCTGCTCCTCGCTTGCAAGGCAGACATGGATCATCACATGGCGCGCATCGTCCCACGGCTTATCGGCATAAGCCGCCTCATATGCCGTTATGCACTGCTCCACCGCCGCATCGCCTATGGCGTGCATGGTTATCTGCCAGCCCTCGCGGTTTGCGCCGATGGCGAACTCGTTCACGCGCTCCTGCGGATAATTCAAAACGCCGTAGTTGTTCGGATCGTTCGCGTACGGCTCCTTGAGCGCCGCGTCCTCTGAGCCGAAGCAGCCGTCGAGGGCAAGCTTGAAGCAGCCGCCGACGCGCTTGAAGCCGTGCTTTTTCACGGCCTTGAGGTCCATGGTCTGGAAGAATATGCGGAACGCCTGCGGCAGGCCGGGCGCGAGTATTTTTATCATGTCTATATCCAGATCGTTTGCAAAGCCCACGCCCTCAACGGTGTGCACGAGCCCGATGCCGACCGACGCAAGGTACTCCGCGCCTCCGGAGAGACCGCGTATAATATCCATCGTGGGGATATACGCCGTCGCCTCGTTCACGCCGTTATAAAACGCCGACTGGTACAGCCATCCGGTCTCGGTATTGCAGCCGGGATCGGATTTCACCTTATCCGACAGCAGTGCTAGCATTGCGCTGTTGCACACGGCAGCATGACCGTCGTACTTCATGACCATGAGCGGACGCTCCGTCCAGTCGTCAAGATCGCGCTTTTCGGGCAGCCGATGCTCGGCAACGGTGTTCGCGGTGCAGCCGTAGCCCATGAGCACCTTGTTTTTCCGGTGACTGTCGGCATAGCGCCTGACTGCTGCCTTTGCTTCGGCAAAATTTTTGACATCCATGAGATAGAATGTGTTCTCGAAAACGCACAGCGAGCCGAAATGCATATGCGTGTCGCCGAACGCGGGCGTTACCGTCGCGCCGCCGAGATCGACCCGTTTTGCCTTGCCGTAGCGCGGAGGGATGCTGCTTTCATCGCCGAGCCACACGATGTGACCGCCCTTTACCGCCATCGCGGTGTAAATGCGGTTTTCCTTTTCGCAGGAGATGAATCTGGCGTTCGTATAAAGTTCCATAACCTCATTCCTTTCACTTCTAAAATGGGCTCCATGTAGACATGGAGCACTACAGCCTGTTTAAAAATCCAAGCTGTTTCGTAAAGACAAGTGTACAGCAGGGGAGCGCGAGGGGGGTAAGCCCCTGCTCGCAATTGGATCATAGCCATCAAAAACGACTGAAAAACGGATTGATCAGTTTTATCAGGCTTTTTGACGAGCGCAGCGAGATTTTTTGTGAAAATTTATTTTTACAAAAAATGTGGCGTTTTTGAAGCGTATAAAAAAGTCTCTGACTTTTTGTACGCTGAGGGGCTCCATGGTAAACATGGAGCCCAAATGTTTTCAGCCTTCGGGTATGTGTATCTCGCGGATGAGAAAATCCTTGCCCGAAAGTATGGTTTTTTCAAAGCTGCCGCAGTTGGGGCAATAGCCCTCGTGCTCAATGACATTGAACAGCTCGTTGCATTCGTCGCATTCAGCCATGCCGGGAATGACATTGATCACAAGCTTTGTGTCCTTGAGCCATGTATCCCCAACGACGACGGGTTATATATCCTCAACATACTTGGGGATGACCAGCGACAGCTCGCCTATATCGAGGACGGTTTTGACCATTGAGCGGACAACTCCGATCTCGCGCATAGCGGCTCCTTACTTTCTTGCGATCTTCTTGGTGACGAGCTTTGCGACTGCCGCCGGAGCATTGCCGGCCGCGATAGCGTCGATAGCAAACTTCGGACCCGTTACGACATCGCCGCCGCCGATAACGGCAACGGACTTGCCTATTGCGGGCTTCTCGAAGAGGTTGACCTCGCGCAGGAAGTCGATGCCGGTGAACACGCCGGTCATATCGTCGCTGGGGCAGCCGACCTTGGTGCCCTTGGATGCGCCGACAGCAAGGTAGAATGCCTTGAAGCCCTGCTCGCGCAGCTTGTCGAGCGAAATGTCCTTGCCGACCTCAACGCCGGTCTTGAACTTTACGCCCATGTCCTCTATCAATAGTTTATATCATGAAACTATACACTTTGTCAATTATTTAGCGTTGGTATCCAGTGACTGTTCAGCTATTTTTTCAGAGGCACATTGACGCACCCTTGCCTCCCTTGTGTAAAGGGAGGTGGGTTGCCGCATGGCGGCAAGCCGGAGGGATTGTGCCACTCGCCGTGGCGGGCATTGCGTTACCAACACTGGTAGTGGGTTTAGCTGCGTCATCTCGACAATAACAAACCGCGAATATGCGGGCGGCCACTGGTCGGTCACTCGCCGCTACCGGCGTTTCGCCACGAACAATGGTGTTTTAATAAACTGCTGCCGCACTGTGACGGGCTCGGAAAAAATCATTAAAATGCAATCATTGTCGGAAGTACAGGCAACACTGTAGGGGCGACCAATGGTCGCCCGTTTTTTATTGTTTCGTCGGCAATCACCGGTCGGGATACCGCAACAACCGTACTGGCAGGCGCGTCAGTTCGTCTCCAAAAAGAAGTCCTTGTCGATTATCGCCTGGAGCGCCTGCTGCACGGCGGTGTCGAAGCCGAGCTCACGCAGCTTGCACACGCCCTCGATGGTCGTGCCGCCGGGGGAGCACACCGCGTTCATGAGTGCGATTGGGTGCTCGGAGCTGTTCATAGCAAGCGCGCCGCTGCCCATAACCGTCGCGGTGGCGATCTCCTCGGCGATCGGTCTTGCAAATCCCGCGCGGACACCCGCCTCCGCCAGAGCGTCACGGATTATTAGTCATCGGCGCTTAAACGGATGCATCGGAGACTTTTTATACTTGAAGTCGCTTAACAACGAGTATAAATTGGATATTCAACAATAGAGAAAACGACCATACCAGGCACGAAGCCCGATATGGTCATTATTCTTTTGCAACCCGCTTGAAGAATGCCAGTTAAAAATATGTTTTTTGCATATCCCTCATTAGCACCTTCTGATGGGGGAGCCTTTTGCATGAAAGCAGAATCACACCGTCACGAGCTCGTAGTGCGTCGTGCCGAGACCGATAGCCTCGCCGTGCTCGACGGCGGCGCGCCAGTCGGTGTCCGGATGCGCGGCCGTGAAGTGGTCGTGCGGGTGCTCTTGCTCGTGCGCGATGACGCTGTTCTGGTTGACCGGCTGGGCATTGATCATGTCCGCGCAGGCGGTGTCGAGCGCCACGGGGTCAAAGGACGCGAACATGCCCAAATTCGGCACGATCGGCACGTCGCTGAAATTGTGGCAGTCGCAGCAGGGCGACACGTCGAGCGCGAGCGCGATGTGGAACGACGGACGGCCGTCGACGACGGCTTTGGCGTACTCGGCGATCTTGCAGTTGAGCAGCTCGTTTGCGATCGCATAGTCCGCATGGATGGCGTGCATCGGGCAGACGTTGATGCAGCGGCCGCAGCCGGTGCACTTATATTTCAGAATGGTACACTTGCCGTTTTTGATGTGCGGGCCGTTGTGCGCACAGTTTTCCACGCACTTGCCGCAGCCGATGCACTTATCCGTATCGACGACGGGCTTGCCGGAGCTGTGCATCTCCTCCTTGCCGGCGCGCGAGCCGCAGCCCATGCCGATGTTCTTGAGCGCGCCGCCGAAGCCCGCGGACACGTGGCCCTTGGCGTGCGTGAGGGAGATGAAGATATCCGCGTCCATGATGGCGCGGCCGATCTTTGCCGCGCGCAGATATTTGCCGCCGCGGATGGGCACGAGGTCGTAATCGTCCCCCTTGAGCCCGTCGGCGATGATGCACTGCGCGCCGGTGGTCATGGGCGTATAGCCGTTGCGCATTGCGCTGTCAAGATGGTCGAGCGCGTTGGCGCGGCCGCCGACATAGAGCGTGTTGCAGTCGGTGAGAAACGGCTTGCCGCCGAGCTCGCGCACGTAGTCGCACACGACGCGCGCCCAGTTCGGGCGCAGATAGGCCATATTGCCGGGTTCGCCGAAGTGGAGCTTGATGGCAACATACTTGTCCTTGAAGTCGATCTGCTCGAAGCCGGCCGCCTTCATGAGCCGGTGCAGCTTCTCAAGCGTGCTGACCTCATCCGTGCGCAGATCGGAAAAATATACTTTTGCAGGTTCCATTGGAAATACCTCCGCGATCAAAAAACGTTCTCTTTCTCTGGCGGACCCCCGCCCGCTCTTTTGATTTTACTGTTCTGCCGGGGCCCTGTCAACCGCAAAAAAGCACCGGGCACCTGACACGGTGCCCGGCGCGTGCCGGTTTTCAGGCCCGTGCCCGCGCCGGAGACCGGACGCGAACACGGATATGAGAATCCACTGGACGGCTGGTAGGAGAGAAGATTTGTCCGATAAAATCGCAAAAACAGAACAAAAAGAAAGGTTGAAAAACGAGAAATTGGAAATTGGCACCCCAGCGGAAACAAGCGGGAAAATGGCTCAGGCGTTGACGCCGTTGCGGATGGACTTGACCTTGTCGTACTCGCCGTTGATGTAGTAGAGGGCGTTGTCCATAGACAGCTTCGCGACGAGGTAGTTGGAGGTGTCGGAGTAGTAGCCGCTGTGCGGGGTGAGCAGCACATCGTCGCGGCCGACGAGCGGGCAGGTGCTCAGGTCCGGGTCCTCGCTCTCGACCATGTCGAGTGCGGCGCCGCGGATGTAGCCGTTGTCGAGCGCCCAGACGAGATCCTCGTCGCAGATCAGCGGACCGCGGCCCTCGTTGACAATGATGGGGTGCTTCTTGCACTTCATGAACGCTTCCTTATTGAACATGTGGTAGTTCTCCTCGGTGAGGTTCATGTGCAGGCTCAGCACGTCGGACTCGGCCAGCAGCGTGTCGAAATCGACGAGCTTGACGCCGAGGTTCTCGGCAATGGCGGGCGGCAGGAACGGGTCGTAGGCAATGACTTCCATGTCGAACGCCTGCGCCTTGCGGGCGACGGACTGGCCGATGCGGCCGAGACCGGCGATGCCCATGACCTGACCGGCGATGCGCTTGAGGTGCTTCACGGCCTGGTAATCCCAGACGTGATCCTGCTGGACGCTGCGGTCATACTGGCGGATGCCGCGCTGGAGGTTGAGCATGAGGGCCATGGCGCTCTCGGCGGTCTCCTGCGTGCAGTAGTCGAGGATGGAGCAGACAGCAATGCCCTTTTCCTTCGCGTAGTCGAGGTCGGCCTCGTTGTAGCCGGTGGACTGGAAGGAGATGACCTTGCAGTGATCCATGGCGTCGATCTCTTTCTTGCCGAAGTGGACGTAGCCGTCGATGATGATATCGGCGTCCTTGATCTCGGCGTAGAACGCGTCGTTATTTTCAGCGTGCTCGTCGAACACGGCCATGGTCAGCTCCGCGCCCTCGGGGACGCAGGACTTTTCGACGCTGATGTCTCTGTCTTTGGTATAGGGCACTTCTGCCAGAACGATTTTCATAGTATGATCTCCTTTTCTTTACTGAATGGCGCCGCTGGCTTTCATGGCGGCGATTTCCGGATCGGTATATCCAAGATCGTGGAAAATGCTGTCCGTATCGGCGCCGAGGCGGCCGGCGGACGTGTAGGGGCGCATGGCGTATTCCGTCAGCTGCATCGGCGGGCACGGCATCATGACCTCGAGGTCGTCCTTGAAGGTGACCTTCTGGATATAGCCGTTGGCGATGGCCTGCTCGTCGGTGCTCACGTCGCGGATAGTGCGCATGCGCTCGCAGGAGACGTTATTTTCCGAGAGGAAGGCTTCCCACTCGGCGACGGGTCTGGTCTTGAAGATAGCGTTGAGCCGCGTGACGATCTCGACGACGAAGTCGGTCTCGTGCAGCGACTCCAGGCTGGCGGCGCGGGGATCGTCGACCAGCTCCGGCATGCCGAACAGGTTTGCAAACTTCGGCAGCTCGCGGCGGTACTCATTGTCGAACACGCCGATCCACTTGCCGTCGCCGCACTCGTAGAAGTGGCAGAACGGGTCGGCCGGGCGCAGGGGGTCGTTCGGGCGTTCGCCGCCGAACTGCGGCTGGTGCGACACGACGCCGATGGCGTTGCACCAGATGCCGCTGGCGAACAGCGACGTGCTCACAAACGTGCCCATGCCGGTGCTCTTCTTGCCGATGATGGCCATGAGGATGCCGGACAGGAACGCCGAGCTCGTGGCCATGTCGCCGAAGGCGTAGGTCGGCGTGAACGGGAAGGAGCCGGGCACCTGCCAGTCGGCCATCGGGCCGCTGCGCAGCCAGAACGCCGTGCTGTCAAAACCGGGCTTGGCAGCGTCGGGGCCCTTGGGGCCGAAGCCGGAGAAGTGCGCGTACACGAGGCCGGGGTAGGCCTTGTGCAGCGTCTCGTAATCGAGGCCCAGGCGGCCCAGCGACGGCAGGCGGACGTTCGTGAGGAACACATCGGCCGTCTCGAGCAGCTTGAGGAAGGCGGCCTTGCCGTCCGGGTTTTTCAGATCGATGCTCGTCAGGCGCTTGCCGCTGTTCTGGATGGTGAACAGCGGGTTTTTATCGTCCTCGCACACGACCATCTCGAACTCACCGGCGCGGCGCATCTCGTCGCCGATCTTGGTTTCCACTTTGATGACTTCTGCGCCGAACGCACACAGCACGCGCGACGCGGTCGGGGCGGCAACGACCGTCGCCAGCTCCACGACACGGATCCCCTCGAGGGGCATCTTCTTCATTTGCTCCATTGTGACAATACTCCTATCTTGGGATGGGGGCTTTGCGGCTCACTTGGCCGCGTAGAATTTCTCCGCCTTTTCCTGCTCCGCCGGGGTCTGACGGTGCGTCAGGCAGATGACGACATACAAAATGGCCGACACGCCGAAGCTGGGCCAGAGCGCATCGATGGAAAACAGCGGCAGCGCGCTGACCTTGCCGCCGATGAACCAGGCAACGGCGATGACCGTCGCCGAGAGCATGGACGCGAACGCACCCGCCGAGCACGACTTCTTCCAGAAGAACGCGCCGAGCGTCGGCAGGAACAGGCCGGCCGAGTTAATGGTGAACGTGATGAGCAGGATGTTCATGATATCCTGCGTGAACCAGCCGAAGACCGCGCCGAGCACGCCCACGAGCAGGGACGCGCCGAGGCCCACGTGCAGGAGCGTCTTTTCCGACACATTGGGATTTATGTAGCGCTGGTAAATATCTTTCGTCAGGCTGGCCGAGCCGGTCAGAACGGAAATGTCCGCCGTGGACATGATGGCGCTGAGCACGCCGATGAGCACGAGGCCCTTGAGCCCGTGCGGGAAGAGCTCGACCACGAGCGCCGCAATGACGTTGTTGGACGACGGCAGATCGGGCAGAACGAGCCTGCCGGCCATGCCGAGGAACGTGCTGGCACCAGCAATGATGAACACGAGCACGGCCGCATAGATCGTTCCGGTGCGGGCGGTTTTGGCATCCCGGGCCGCGATGCAGCGGGTGTAGCTGTCCATGCTCGTGAAAAACGACATGATGGTCGACAGGCCAAGCGCGAGGATCGTCGGCCAGCCCCAGGCACCGAGGTCAAAGAAGCTCGCCGGCAGATCGGTGACGAGGTTGGCGCCCATCTTGTGCAGCTGCGCGCCGACCAGCGGCACCGCCAGGACGACAATGCCGAGCAGCAGCAGCGCCATCTGCACGATGTCGGTATACGTCACGGCGAGCAGGCCGCCCGTCGAGACATAGAACACGATGACCACGGCCGCGAGGATGTAGCACAGGCCCAGGTTCCAGCCCGTGAGCACGTTCAGGATCGAGGCTCCGGCGACGAACTGCGCCGCCGTGTAGCCGATCATGGCGAGGATGGTCGTGATGCTGGCCATGGTGCTGTTTTTCTGGTCGTAGCGCGCACAGATCAGCTCGGGGAATGTAATGTTCCGGAGCACTTCGCTCGCGCGCTTGACGGGCTTGGCCATGACGAGCGCGAAGATCACGCAGCCGACGGCGATGGCGCCGACATACCAGACGCCGGTGATGCCCATGGAATAACTGTTTGAGGATGTGCCGATGACGGACGAGCCGCCGATCCAGCCGGCCATCCAGAGCGCGCCGATCTTAAAGGCACCCATCGAGCGGCCGCCCAGATAATAATCATCCACGCCGGTCTGTTTTTTGTTTGCGATCAGGCCGAGCACAATCATGCCGACAAAATATGCCAGAATGATGATGACGTCGAAGACATTCAAAAAATTTACACCTCCAGAGCGGGATTTTCCCGGGGCGCTGCCGGGCAGCGCCCCGGGTGCTGATTAAATAATTATAATGAGCAAAGACCCGTGGAGTTCGCCGGCTTAGTGAATCTGCGTACCGGCGCGGAAGCAGAGGCTGTTTTTCGGGTTGATCTTGCCCTTCTTCTCGAAGAACTCGTTGGTCAGGCGCTCCAGATCGTCCTCCGTGAACAGATCGGAGTTGGCGGCCATGGCGCCCATCATGACGATGTTGGCGCCCTTCGGGTTCTCATACTCCGCAGCGATCTCGGTCATGGGGACCTTGACGACCTGGATGTCGTCGCGGTATTCGCGCTCGTGCACGAGCGAGCTGTTGACCAGCAGCAGGCCGCCCGGGCGCAGACTGCTCTCGAACTTGTCGATCGCCGGCGCGTTCATGGCCATGAGGATGTCGATCTTCTTGGCGCAGGGGCTGGCGATCTCCTTGTCGGAGAACTTAATGGTGCAGTTGGCCGTGCCGCCGCGCATCTCGGAGCCGTAGGACGGATACCACAGCACGTTCATGCCGAGCTTCATGCCGGCCTCTGCCAGGATCAGACCGGTGGTCAGGACACCCTGGCCGCCGAATCCGGCGCAAATCATTTCTACCATCATGCCTGATTACCACCCTTCTTGTCAATGTACTCACCGATCGGGAAATACTTGGTCATTTCGTTGTGCACATGCTCGCGGGCCTTCACCGGCGGCATGTTCAGGTTGGTCGGGCAGGGGCTAAGCAGCTCGACGAGGCTGAAGCCGTCACCGTTGAGCTGGTGCTCGAACGCCTTACGGATGAGCTTCTTGCAGTTGTTCATACCGGCAGGTCCGACCAGTTCACCGCGTGCCAGATAGGCAATGTCCATCTTGCCGAGCACGTCGACGACGTTCAGGGTGCCGTAGCGGGCGGGATCCTTGCCCTTCGGGGACGTGGCGGTCTTCTGGTGCGGCAGGGTGGTCGGGGCCATCTGGCCGCCGGTCATGCCGAAGACGCTGTTGTTGACGACGAACACGCAGATGTTGTCGTTGCGCAGCGCGGCGTGAATGGTCTCCGCCATGCCGATGGAGTAGGCAGCGCCGTCGCCCAGGTAAGCAAAGACCGGGTTCTCGGGGCGGATGTGCTTGACGCCGACAGCCGTCGGGATGTCGCGGCCGTGGGCCGCCATGATGGTATCGTAGCGCCAGTAGTCAATGTTGAACGAGCAGCAGGCGACGTCCACGACTGCCAGCATTTTTTCCTGAATGCCGAGTTCCTCGGAGACCTCACCGATCAGGCGGGTGGCCAGGCCGTGGCCGCAGCCGGGGCAGAAGCCGGCGGAGGAAAAGACAGTTTCGGGTGCTTTGAGTTTCATTTATTTCCCCTCCTTTTCCAGCATGGCCTTGGCCTGCGCGACGATCTCTTCCGGTTCCGGCAGACCAAAGAACGTGCCATAGAAGCCGACCGGATACTTGTTTTCCACAGCCAGCTTCACATCGTCGACCATCTGGCCGAGGATGTTGATCTCGACCGTCATGAACGCCTTGGCGTTCTTGCAGGTCTCAAACGCCTTGACCGGGTACGGCCAGAGCGTGATCGGGCGGATCAGGCCGAGTTTGAAGCCCTCGGCGCGGGCCATGTTCACCGCTTCCTTCGAGATGCGGGAGCTGATGCCGTAAGCCACGAGCACCACGTCAGCGTCCTCCGCGTAGTAGGACTCCCAGCGCTGCTCGTTGTCCTCGATCGCCTGATACTTGCTGCGCAGGAACGAGGGGTACTGCGGGTTGGTGTAGTAGACGTTCTGGACCTTGCGGGGCGCCTGACCGGCCTTGCAGCCGCGGATCGCCCAGTCATACTGATCAATATCGTGATCGACGAAATCCTTGAGCTCAACGCCCTCGACCATCTGGCCGATGGCGGCGTCGGACGCGACCAGCACGGGGTGGCGGTACTTCTCCGCCAGATCAAAGGCGGTGGCCATCATGTCGCAGTTTTCCTGCACGGAGGCCGGTGCCAGCACGATGGTGCGGTAGTCGCCGTGGCCGCCGCCGCGGGTCATCTGCCAGTAGTCGCCCTGGCCCTGCGCGATGTCGCCGAGGCCGGTGCCGATACGCATGACGTCGATGATGACGGCCGGAAGATCCGCCGCGACGAGGTAGGAGATGCCCTCCTGATTCAGGGAGAAGCCGGGGCCGGCGGAGCTGGTCAGCGCACGCGCGCCGGCCGCCGCTGCGCCGAGGAGCATGTTGATGCCCGCAAGCTCGGACTCGGTCTGCACGAACGTGCCGCCCACTTCGTCCATACGCTTGGCCAGGTACTCCAGGATCTCGGTCTGCGGGGTGATGGGATAGCCGCTGTAAAAACGGCAGCCGGCGCGCAGCGCCGCTTCTGCCAGGGCCTCATTGCCCTTCATCAGTTGTTTGCTCATGTTTGTACCTCTTATTCCAGAATCTCAAAGACACTGTCGGGGCACACGCGGTAGCACGTGCCGCAGGCGACGCACAGGGAATCGTCGACCTGAACGGTGTCATAGCCCTTGTCGTTGATGTTGCCGGAGAACGACAGCGCCTTGCGCGGGCAGTCGTTCACGCAATAACCGCAGCCTTTGCAGCGGGCTGTGTTGATCTTGATTTTGCTCATGGATAAGCCTCCTTGTATTTTGCGGGGAATGTTACGCCGCGTTGGCAGCGGCCGCATTCCGCTTTGCAACCTTTTTTGCCTGCGCAATAGCCCAGACGGCCGCGATCACGCCCAGCACCGCCGTGCCGACGCCGTAGAAAAGGATCTTCGTATAGCCCGCGTCGCCGTAAGCGTCGATCCAGTTGCCGAACATCGTGTGCACGAACATATCCGGGATGTAGCCGACAAACGTCGCGATGGCAACGGCCGTCGCGGAGATGTGCGTCGGGATGCCCATTTCCGGCTGGATGGAGAAGTACGTGCCCTTGCACAGGAACATGGCGATGCCGACCAGCAGCAGCAAAACCACGAGCAGACCGCCGCTCGTGCCGCCGGGCAGGACCAGGAAGATGCCGATCGTCACCAGGCAGGCAAGCTGGCCGAGCAGCTGCTCCTTGGCGACGGACTTGAACGCCTTGTCGGCCAGATAGCCGCCGAGCGGGCCGCCGATCAGGCGGCAGCCGTAAGTGCGGAACGTGCCGATGGTGGCCGCCAGCGCGGCGGACATGCCGAGCACGCCCGTGCTGTACGGCGTCAGGTAGCTGGCCACGGCGGAGATGGTCACATAGCACCAGACCAGGATGGCCATGATCCACACGCCGGGGATCTTAAAGGCGGACACATAGTCCTTGAAGGTGATTTTTTTCTGATTTTCTTTTTCTTCTTCGCTCACGCCGTAGGCCGCATCTTTCGGCATCAGGATCGCAACCAGGATGCCGGACACGATGGACAGACCGCCCATGAATGCCAGCGCGCTCTTGAAGCCGGTGATAAGGTCGCTGCCGCCGACGACAGCCATGACGCCGATCATGATGAAGCTCAGCAGCAGGGACGCCAGGCCGTTGAGCGCCTCGAAGATGCCGTACATACGGCCCTGTTCTTCATCGGTGCCCGTCATGCGGATGCCCTTCATGATGGCCGGCCAGAAAGCAAAGCCGCCGGTCAGGCCCATGAGCAGCCAGATGATGACGGCCATGGTGTAGCTCTTATACGTGAACATGAACAGGAAGCTCAGCGCTGCCTGACCAAAGATGGAGATCAGCAGGACCGGCTTCGGGTTGAACTTGTCTCCGATCCAGCCGCCGGGCAGATAGGAGACGGTGCAGCAGATACAGTAAGCGGTCATCAGAGAGCCGAGCTGGGCATTCGTGCAGCCCATGGCGGCGATCATCTGATCGTAGAAGCTGGACTTCATGTACGGCATGACGTACATAAAGCCGTAAGCGATCCCGAGCGCGAACAGCAGCAGGAAGCGCTTCACATTTTTTGACGCGTTGCTCGTGTTTGACATTTTTCTTCTTCTCCTCTAGGTTACATTTTCATTCCAGAATCTCTGCTTTTGCGATACAGGGGGGGAATGCTGCTCCAGTTCTCTCGATGGCTCACCTCACTCGGCGCTGATTCGGCTTTTTTCATTCCGTGTCCCATAAAGCGTCAGTTGTCTGACAAATCATTGACTTAAAAAAAAGAATGTGCTAATGTAGACACAGATTGTAAGTCGCCCGATAATTGTCAGACAACTTTCCGGCGAATAAGGAAAGGACCCGTAATAGGCCCCTAAATTTGTCTGACACATTTGATTGTTTTCATCATACCATCGCATTTTCCCTTTGTAAATAATCATAATGTTCAAAAAATGAGGGCGCATTTTGTGAATATCGCTCATCGAGGTAACAACATGAAACCAGAGTCCAGTACAAATTACAAAAAAATCGTGGACGCCGTCCTCGATCAGATCAATCACGGCCGGCTCCAGAAAGGCGACAAGCTGCCGACGGAGCTGTGTCTGGCAACAAAGTTTGACGTCAGCCGCACGTGCGTGCGCGAGGCGATCAAGAGCCTGGAGGCCATGGGCATCGTGCAGAGCATCCAGGGCAGCGGCTCGTACATCACGAACACGCCGGAGCTGTCGATCAACCGGCCGATCTGCGCGCTGTTCGCGCTGAGCAACGGTACGCTCGAAAACGTGCTGGATCTGCGCATCGTGCTGGAAACGGACGTGTGCCGGGACATCATCCGCAGCGCGACCGACGCCGAGATCGCGCGCGTGTGCGCGCTGGCCGACTACGATTACATCAGCACGCCGCTTGACCAGCAGTCCGTGCTGGACTCCCAGTTTCACAATGCGCTCATGCGCATGTCACACAACGCCCTCATCAAGTACATCTACACCACGCTGTCCTCGCTTATGGACATCTACCGCGAGCGTGTGCTCGAGAAAACCTGGCGTCTGGATGAAAACGCGCTGACGCGCGCCGGACACCAGGCCATCTGCCAGGCCCTGAAAGACCGCGACGAAGCCGCCGCAGCGGCCGCCGTGCGCGACCATCTGACGCTGACAGGCCCGTACCGTGAGTTTTTGGGCGAGCAAAACGCCGACGTGGAGAACCGACCTTAGGAGGTTTCTACATGAAAACATTCGACCTGCCTTCCAACAGCAACTACGGCGACCAGCCGATCCCGATCGCGTTCCCGGATAACTGGGACGTGCACATTTCCAAGATCCACGGCTATGACACCCCGGCCCTGACCGAGGCGGAGATTGCTGAAAAGATCCACGCCGCCATCGGCGCCAAACCCATCTCCGAGGGCGCCGCCGGCAAGAAGAGCGCCGTCATCATCATCGACGACATCACCCGCCCCACGCCGTGCGAGCCCATCGCCAAGGCCGTCATCGCGGAGCTGCGCGCCGCCGGCGTGCCGAAGGAGAACATCTGGTTCATCATCGCGCTCGGCACCCACGGCGTCATGTACCGCACGGAGTTCGTGCGCAAGCTCGGCGAGGAGATCGTCGAAAACTACGAGGTGCACAACCACAACCTGTTCTTCAACCACGTGTTCGTCGGCAACACGACCAACAACGTGCCCGTCGAGATCAATGCCGACGTCATGTCCGCCGACTACAAGATCGCCATCGGCACGACCATGGCCCACAGCTACTACGGCTTCAGCGGCGGTGCCAAGTGCATCCTGCCGGGTGTGAGCTCACTGCGCACGATCATGCGCAACCACAGCTTCACGACAACGACGGAGTTCAACATGGGCAACCCCCACACGCTCATGCGCAGCGACGCCGAGCAGGCCGCGCGCATGATGGGGCTCGATTTCAAGATCGACGCCATCCTCAACGGCCACGCGCAGATCTGCAACCTGTTCGCCGGTGACTTCGAGGCCGAGATCCAGCACGCGGCCGCCTACGCCGCCGAGCACTACGCGGCGAAGTTCGTGCCCGACTGTGATGTGGTCATCGCCAACAACTACTTCAAGCCCGCCGAGGCCAACTGCGCCTACACGCCCGAGGTCATCGCCTCGCTCAAGGACGGCGGCTCGTTCGTGCTCGCGGCCAACTCCCCGTTCGGCCCGTGCGTGCACTTCCTGTACGACAAGTGGGGCCACTCCGCCCCCGGCGGCATGATGTGGTCCGGCTGCTACACGAAGGGCAAAAACATGGCCCACGCCGTCGTGTTTGCCGAGCACACCGTCAAGGGCATGCGCGACCCGTGGTACATCGACGAGCACTCCGGTGCCGAGTACGTCAAGACGTGGAATGACGCCCTGCGCATCCTCGACGACGGCACGCCGAAGAAGGTCGTGCTCTACCCGAACGCCGAGTGCCAGGTGCTCGACAACTCCAAGCAGTTTTACAAGCAGGGCAAATAAGCGCCCTTCCCGGAGCAAAACCGGCGGAAACGCGTTGCGTTTCCGCCGGTTTTCGCGTACAATAGACAAAACGAAAGCGAGGTGAGCGCGCATGGAAACGCGCGTGGCGCTGATCGGCATCATCGTGGAAAACAGCGAGAGCACAGCGCAGCTCAACGCCCTGCTGCACGACGCGGGGCAGTACATCATCGGCCGCATGGGCCTGCCCTACCGCGCCAAGGGCGTCAGCATCATCAGCGTTGTGCTCGACGCGCCGCAGGACGTGA
>OBKS01000731.1_pt1 | contig 28509 bp, 19 predicted proteins | sample 1517381 | NCBI WGS metagenome assembly OBKS01 (sample SAMN04571686, study PRJEB22368) | human gut metagenome | biome: human gut; material: stool | host: Homo sapiens | place: Luxembourg | collected 2012-08-03 | reverse complement strand
CTCCTTTCAAAAGATTCTCTTTCGAGTTTCTATGTAATCAGAGGGTCACAGTCCCCCTGTCGAAGGACTAACCGCCTACCGTTTTGATAGCACCCATATTCTTATTATATCCGCTTATTAATCCGCTTTCAATAATAAATTTATTCTTTTTAGTTATATTATAGTATTTCTTTTTAGTTACACTTTACATTCAACACTTATTCAAAAACTTTCTTTTTTCTCCACCATACGACCCCCACAACAATTCCGCCCGCCAGCACAAAAATCATCTGCCTTCCTGAAAGCTCCCATCCAAATAACTCAACCCTTACTTTCTTCGGCTGATACGAATACCCCATCAAAATTCTGTTATCATCCCCAGTCCCCACTGTAGCATGGCAATATGTGGTTCCCATAAATTTCATTGCAGAATTTGATGTTCCCAACTGGCTTCCGGAATAGCTGGCGCCGTTTAGCTGTTGATTGTTTGCAACAAGATTCCCACTGACTTCCCAGTCGCTCATTGTTCTGTCCTTATACCATAAGGTTCCGCCAAATTCATACGGTCTTATCGCCTCTCCCAACAAAAACGAAAAGCTGTCGTTTCCACAGGGTTTTTTGTTCTCTGTAAATTCATAGGTCGGATAAATATAAATCGTCGAACCAATTTGAAAGGCTGATGCATAGAACGCAATCCCTTCGAAATCTTCCTCTCTTCCATTCATCGCCTGTTTTCCTACATCGATTTTCATATACTCAAATTTTCCATCCCCATTTTTTAAATCATCGACGATAAACTGCTTCTCATGCTCATCCAGCTTTTGTATCTCATTCTCTGGCATCCCTGTTTCCTGCAAATAAGCATCGTAATCAGAAGGAACCTTTTTCTCTGCCTTCACATAAGATACCTCCGCATACAATGACAGTCCGCAGCAAAGTAAAACCAGAAATAACGTCCGCATTTTTCTCATACAACGCTCCTCCTTTCTGTTGTCATATTCGATAAACCCGTTCAAATATTCTCTCTTTATCATTATATTATCATAAGATTCAGAATCTTTATATGACGTTTTCCTTAACTTTTTCAAACGCAAAAAATCCCTCCCCACACATCACGCATGGAAAGGGATTTCTCTATTTACTCTATTTTTCTTTTAATCCATCAGCAGATCTCCGCACCCGCCGGCATTGCTTTTTCCGGGGTCATGAGGCATACGTTGCCTTCGGCGTCTTCTGCGCAGAGCAGCATTCCTTCGGACATCATGCCTGCCAGTTTGGCTGGTTTGAGGTTGGTGAGGACCATAACCTTCATTCCGATGGTGTCTTCCGGTTTGTAATATGCTTTGATTCCGGAGACGATCTGTCTTGTCTGGCTTCCGACTTTAACCTGGAAGCAGAGGAGTTTTTTCGATTTCTTCACTGGCTCGCAGGAGATGATTTCACCTACCTGGAACTGCATTTTTCCGAAATCTTCGAAGGTAATTTCCTCCTTCGGCTCAAGGTCGATCACTGCCTCCTCTTCTTTTTCTTCTTCTCCGGATGCGGCAGCCATGGCAGCTTTCTGTTTTGCCTGGATCACTTCTACTTTTTCCATAACCTCTTTGACATCGAGTCTCTGGAACAGGATCTGCGGCTGATCGGTTACTTTATTGCCCGATACGTACAGTCCGAACTGATCGAGCTCTTCGTAGCTGCGTTTCTCTGCGTTCAGCTGAGCCAGGATCTTCTCAGTAGTCTCCGGCATGAAGGACTCGAGCAGGCATGCGCCGATGGTGATGCTCTCTACCAGGTTGTACAGAACTTCTTCCAGACGGTCTTTCTTTGCCTCGTCCTTTGCCAGTGCCCACGGCATCGTCTCGTCAATGTATTTGTTGCAGCGTTTGAACAGACCAAAGATTTCGGTCATCGCATCTGCCACACGCAGCTCTTCCATCTTTGCAGCAACTTTTGCTTTTGTTGCGGTAACGACTGCTTTCAGATCATCATCCACCTCTTCTGCTGCGCCGGTCTTTGTCACAACGCCGCCGAAGTATTTGTTGCTCATGGAGATGGTACGGTTTACCAGATTTCCAAGAGTGTTGGCAAGGTCGGAATTCATACGCTCAACCAGCAGCTCCCAGGTAATGACACCGTCGTTCTCAAACGGCATCTCGTGCAGAACGAAGTAGCGGACAGCGTCTACGCCGAACAGGTCTACCAGATCGTCTGCGTAGATCACGTTTCCTTTGGATTTACTCATCTTGCCGTCGCCCTGCAGCAGCCACGGATGACCAAATACCTGTTTCGGAAGCGGCAGATCGAGTGCCATCAGGAAGATCGGCCAGTAAATGGTATGGAAACGGATGATGTCTTTTCCGATCAGATGCAGGTCTGCCGGCCACAGCTTATTGAACTGCTCGGAGCTGTTTCCGTCACAGTCATAACCGATTCCGGTGATGTAGTTGGTCAGTGCGTCCAGCCATACGTAGGTAACGTGCTTCGGATCGAAGGATACCGGGATTCCCCAGGTGAAGGAGGTTCTGGATACACAGAGATCCTGCAGTCCCGGAAGAAGGAAGTTGTTCATCATCTCGTTCTTTCTGGAAACCGGCTGGATGAACTCCGGATGGGTGTTGATATAATCGATCAGTCTCAGTGCATATTTGCTCATTTTGAAGAAATATGCCTCTTCTTTTGCCGGGGTAACCGGGCGTCCGCAGTCCGGGCATTTTCCGTCTACAAGCTGGGACTCGGTGAAGAAGGATTCACACGGTGTACAGTAAAGACCTTCATAATATCCTTTGTAGATATCTCCCTGATCGTACAGTTTTTTGAAGATTTTCTGTACCTGTGCCTCGTGATCGGCGTCGGTGGTACGGATGAATTTGTCGTAGGACGTATTCATCAGATCCCAGATTCTCTTGATCTCGGTGGATACGTTGTCTACGAATTCTTTTGGCGTGATACCTGCCTCTTCTGCTTTCAGCTCGATCTTCTGGCCATGCTCATCGGTTCCGGTCTGGAAGAATACATCGTAGCCCTGCTGACGTTTGAAGCGGGCGATGCTGTCCGCGAGTACGACCTCGTAGGTGTTTCCGATGTGCGGCTTGCCGGATGTGTAGGCAATCGCCGTGGTGATATAATATTTCGGTCTGATTTTTTCCATTGCTTTCATTTCTCCTTTCAAATAAAAAAACTGCCTTATTCCGCTCTCTTGTAGTCGGAAGAAGACAGGTTTGTTTACCCGTGATACCACTTCTTTTCGTCCCTGCCTCACGGCAGAAACCTCTGCAGGTACATGTGCTATACCTCTCCGCTGTAACAGGCGGAACCTGTCGCAGCCTTACCGTTTCAGATTGTTGTTCTCACGGTTCGGTGCGCCTCTCGGAAGCCATGTTCGATCTGCCGCTCCTCCTCCCCTCTCAGCCTGCAAAACCGGAATAGTTTTCGGGGGTGTTCTCTGTAAATTCGCACATGCAGATGTACTCTCTTCGTCACTGTGTTTTGTTTTTATGCACTGGTTTTATGCTAACACATTTACATCAATTTGTAAACCGCAAAAAAGCCCGCCGTACGGGGATTTTTTCATATTCTCCCCATTCGGCGGACCTTTCATTCATCGTAACAATTATCTGTGGTTTGCTTTGATCACAGACATTGCTGCTTCATCTGCTACAACTGTCAGATCGTTGTGAAGCTGCAGGATGGAAGCCGGAACCTGCGGAGTAACCGGTCCGTACAGAACTTTGTCGAGGATCTCTGCTTTTCCTTCGCCGCTGACAATCAGCAGAACTTTTCTCGCCTGCATGATGTTCTTGATTCCCATGGTGTATGCCTGGGTCGGAACATCCTCTACTTTTTCAAAGAAACGTTTATTTGCCTGAATGGTGCTCTCGGTCAGGTCAACGCAGTGTGTCTCTTTCTCGAATGCTGCGCCCGGCTCGTTGAATCCGATGTGGCCGTTGTTTCCAAGTCCAAGAAGCTGCAGGTCAATGCCGCCGACGCTGCGGATGGTTTCGTTGTATGCTGCACATGCTTTTTCGCTGTCCGGCTCCAGTCCGTTCGGAACGAAGGTGCGCTCTTTGTTGATGTTGACATGATTGAACAGGTTGGTGTTCATGAAGTAACGATAGCTCTGATCATTCTCCGGAGAGAGTCCTTTGTACTCGTCCAGGTTTACGCTGGTGACATTTGCGAAATCAAGGTCGCCTTTGTTGTACCACTCAACGAGCTGTTTGTAAGCGCCGACCGGGGTAGATCCGGTTGCAAGGCCGAGCACTGCGTGTGGTTTCATGATCACCTGCGCGGAGATGATATTTGCTGCTTTTCTGCTCATATCATTGTAATCTTTTGCTTCAATTAATAACATTTGTTTTTCCTCCAAATTTCTTCTATATAATAAATTACATAATAACCTGTTTCAGGTTCAGTTCGTCGTCCACCAGAAGTACATGCGCTTTTTTGCCCGGTGCAATGGATCCTACTTCATCGTAGATACCGATGCTCTGTGCCGGATTTCTTGTTGCCGCAAAAATGGCATCTGCCAGCGGAATATCAAACGAAACTGCTTTTCTCATGCAGTCGTACAGGTTCGTAGCGGAACCCGCGATGGTCTCACCGTCGGTCAGGGTTGCTTTTCCGTCTTTCATCCAGACAGCCTGTCCCCCGAGGGAATACGTTCCGTTCGGCATTCCCGTTGCCATCATGGAATCGCTGATGAGAACCATGCGCTCACTTCCCATCATGGAGAAGGTCGCGCGGACAACCGCACCGTGAATGTGATAGCCGTCACAGATCAGCTCCATGCGGCACTCCGGATCGTCGAATGCGGCGCCGATGACACCAGGGTTACGGTGTGCGAACGGCGGCATGGCGTTGTACAGATGGGTGACATGGTGTGCTCCTGCTTTCATGGCAGCCAGCGCGGTGTCATAATCTGCTGTTGTATGGCCGATGGAAACCATGACTTCATCGGAAACCTCTTTGATAAATTCCAGTGAGCCAGGCATATTCGGGGCCAGGGTTACGAGACGGATTTTTCCGCCGCTCGCCGCATTGCATGCGCGGAAGAACTCAGCGTTCGGAGCCACGATGTTCTCCTCTGCCTGTGCGCCTTTTTTGATCGGATCGATGAACGGTCCTTCCATGTTGACGCCGGCGATCACTTCTGCTTCCGGCTCATCTTTGATTGCTTCGATGGTTCCGAAGATTTTCAGCAGATCGTCTTTTGGCAGTGTCATGGATGTCGGGCAGTAAGAGGTGATGCCGTGCGCTTTCTCGTAGCGCAGGATCTCTTTTAAACCTTCCACGTCTCCGTCTGAAAAATCATGTCCGGCAGCGCCGTGGCTGTGTACGTCAACCAGTCCCGGCAGAACCATCATGCCTTTCGCATCGATCACTTCCTGATCGATCACTTCTTCTTTTGTGGAAACGAAACGTTTTCCTTCTATATAAAGATCTTTTTCCGCAAACGTTCCGTCTTCCTGAAATACACGTCCGTTTTTGATAATCATTGTCTTGCCTTCTTTCTTTGATCTGTTCTGATTATAATTTATGTTGATTTTATTTTCAACTATTTTTATATTTTAGAAATTACTTTCACGTCATTAAAGTTCTTTCCATTTTTCCGCCCGCTTTCCCGTGCAATTCACACACAATTGAAAGTTGATTCACCACTCTGCCTGTGATACAATAAAGCAAGAACTGATCTGAATTTTTTTCAGATATTTACGGATACCAGGAGGACTTACGTTCCATGGAACACTTTGAAAAATCGATTATTCCTGTCATTGAGTCTGTCTATCCCTCGTTCACTCCCCTGGAACGGACGGTAGCAGATTTTTTTATTCATAATACCGACGAGTCGGATCTGTCCGCGCGCCACGTTTCGGAACTGCTCTATGTTTCGGAGGCTTCGCTCTCCCGCTTTGCGAAAAAATGCGGCTACACGGGCTACCGCGAATTTGTCTACCGTTACCAGGAAGGTCTAAACGCCGCACTGCCTGGCACGGACGATCACATCAAACAGGTGCTGAATACGTATCAGGAGCTGCTGAATAAAAGCTACTCGCTCGCCGACCGCGCGCAGATTGACCGCATCTGCCATATTCTCGCTTCGAAGCGTCGGGTGTATGTTTACGGTCTGGGAAGCTCGGGACTTTCTGCGCAGGAGATGAAGCTGCGGTTTATGCTTGCGGGCGTAGATATTGAAGCAATTACCGATATTCACATCATGAAAATGAACGCGGTTCTGCTTGATGAGAGCTGTGCGGCGATCGGCATCACCGTCAGCGGACGGACGCCGGAGGTGCTGCGGGCACTCGGCGCTGCAAAGGAAAAGGGGGCCTCGACGATTCTCTTTACCTCCCGCAGTTCGAGCGATTACGATGCCTTCTGCGATGAGGTGCTGCTGCTGGCAGTCAAGGAGCATCTGAAGAACGGCGGCGCGATCTCTCCGCAGTTCCCGATCCTCGTGATGATCGACGTTCTCTACTCACATTTTCTCACGACCGACAGTGAACGCAAGGAGGCTTTGTATGAATACGCCGTCACCAAACTCCATGAAACGTGATCCCGGCCGCGGCAGCGCGTATCTTTCTTTTCTGAAGAAACGCTGCCGCGATTTCTTTTTCTTCTGCCTGCTCCTCGGCGTTTACGTCGCCTTCATCACCCTCACAGGCATCGGCTGTCCGATCTGGTTTTCCACCGGCATTTCCTGCCCGGGCTGCGGGATGAGCCGTGCGGTACTGCTTCTGCTCTCGGGTCATTTTCAGGCGGCGTTTCGGATGCATCCGCTTGTCTATGCCGTGCTGCCCGCAGGTGTCTGGCTCTTCTTCGGGCCGGAACAGACGGCGGGACTTCGGCGTTTTAAAAAGGGGATCATTACGGTGCTTGTCGTGCTGCTTCTCGCCGTTTATGCCTGGCGCATTTATTACCACGACCCGCTCCTTTCTATTGACCCCTCTCTCGGGCGCGTGCTACAATGGTTCTATCTTAATTAAAGGGGGTATTTACAAATGAATGTAAAAGACAACCGCAGTTTCTGGGTCTATCTTCTTCTCACATTTCTGACGTGCGGACTCTACTCGATCTACTTCTGGTATGTTTATGTGGAAGACCTGAACACCATCTTTTACGGTGACGGCGAAGACAGCCCGAACTACATTATTGTGCTGCTTCTGTCCTGGGTTACCTGTGGAATTTACGGCGTTTACTGGCGTTACAAACAGGCGAACCGCATGTACCGCGAATCCTACGACCGCTACGGTGTGATGATTGAGGAAAACGGTTCCGCCATTCTTCTGTGGACGCTGCTTGGCTACCTGACCGGCGGCATCGGCCAGCTCGTTGCCGACTATTTCATGATCCAGAACCTGAATAAGACGGCACTCGTTTATAATTCACGTGCATATTAAGCAGGGGAGGCGTTTTTTATGGCAACATCTATGGTGAAGGGAAATCCGATGAAGCTGATGCTTCAGTTTGCCTTTCCGCTTCTCATCGGAAATCTGCTGCAGCAGACGTATAACATCATTGATGCGGCGATCGTCGGCCAGACGCTTGGCCCGGAGGCGCTCGCCAGCGTCGGTGCAAGCAGCAGTGTACAGTTTCTGGTGCTCGGCTTCTGTATGGGAAGCTGCACGGGATTCAGTGTCCCGGTTGCCAAGTATTTCGGCGCCGGAAAGCTTGATAAAATGCGCGATTATATTTTTAATGGTGCTGCACTTGCTGTCCTGATTGCGGCCATTCTGACCACACTCTGCAGTTTACTCTGTGCACCGATTCTGCACCTGCTGTCGGTTCCGTCCGATATCTTCGCGGATGCCTACGCATATCAGCTTGTGATTTTCCTCGGGATCCCGTTTTCGATTCTGTACAATTATCTTTCCAGCATCCTGCGTGCCGTCGGGGACAGCCGCACACCGTTTCTGTTTCTGGCATTTTCGGCAATTCTGAATATTTTCCTCGACCTGTTCTGTATTATCATTTTGCATCTGGGGTGCGCAGGCGCGGCGATTGCGACGATTTCCGCCCAGGCGATCAGCGGACTCTTATGTCTGTTTTTTATTTCCCGTAAGGTAAAGCTCCTGCTTCCGACAAAGGAAAACCGCACTCTGCGAAAGGATGCCGCGCAGGAACTCCTCGCAATGGGCATTCCGACGGGACTGCAGTTTTCGATCACGGCGATCGGCAGTATGGTAATGCAGTCAGCGAATAATGGGCTTGGCAGTGTTTATGTTTCGGCGTTCACAGCTGCTATGAAAATCAAACAGTTTATGATGTGCCCGTTTGATGCGATCAGTACCGCGGCTTCCGTCTTCTGCAGTCAGAATCTCGGAGCCGGCCAGTCAAAGCGAATCCGTCAGGGACTCCGCCAGGGTGTGCTTGTCGGTGTCGGCTATGGTGCGTTTGCAGGTGTCATCATGATTCTGTTCGGACGGCCGCTGACAAAGCTCTTTATTGTCAGCTCTGCTTTCGAAGCAATCAACGCTTCGGCAAAATATCTGCGCTGCCTCGGATTTTTCTACTGGATGCTTGGTATTTTGAATGTCTGCCGTATGGTAACGCAGGGACTTGGCTACTCGGGAAGAGCCGTTTTCTCCGGCGTAATGGAGATGCTGGCACGAACGATTGTCTGCCTGGGATTTGTCGGTGCGTTTGGCTTCACCGCAATCTGCTTTGCGGATCAGGCTGCGTGGCTCGCCGCCTGCTGCTATATCGCACCGACATGTCTGTACTGCGTGAAGAAATCCACGAAAATGATTGCGGATCGCGGTGCGAAATAATAACGTTATTTTCTGCCTTACAGCGGCTTCCAGATACTTCTCAGGTTATCGCGGCAATCACCAGAAACTTGTTCCATCACAGATTTTGGTTCATTGCCCGCAAAATCAAGAAAAAGATACTGTTCTGCATGGAATCACCTTCCCCGCAAAACAGTATCTTTTTTCTTGTTTTTTCAGCGTTACCGCTCGATTCCATCTCTTGCCGCAAGACCCTTGTCAAACGGATGCTTGATTTTTTTCAGCTCCGAAACATAGTCCGCCCGCTCAATCAACGCCTCCGACGGTCCCTGCCCGGTCAGAATCACTTCCAGCTTCTCCGGCTTGTGATCCAGAAAATCCAGAAGGAGCTGCTCATCAAACAGTTTGCTTCCAATCGTATAAACCAACTCGTCCAGAAACAGTACATCGTATTCTTCCTGAACTGCTTTTTCTGTCACTTTCTGAAACTGCTCTTCATAATACCGTTTCTGCTCTGCCTTCTCCTCCGATGTCATCAGAAACGAAAACTTTATCTTGTCCTGCCCCGGCACAAACGTCACATTCGGCGACAGTAAGAGCACCTTCCGCTCGCTCGTGCTGTTATCTTTCATAAACTGATAAATCAAAACACGGTATCCATACCCTGCCGCACGCGTACAGAGTCCCATACCACAAGTCGTCTTTCCTTTTCCATCCCCACAGTAGATGTGGACACAGCCTGTCTGTTTTTCCATATTGAAATCCCTTTCTTTTTTACTATCCATATCTCATATGTAACGAGGAGTGTGATACTTAACCACACTCCTCTAAGAACATCTTTTGTAAAGAGTTTTCTGCTGGTTGTCAGCCTCGGTATCCAGTTAAGATACCTTTAACGGCATGGAAATCATTAAGTCCCCCACGTGGACTATAACTTACTCCAAGCTGTCAGACTCAATGTCTTATTAAAGGACCTAAATAGATGGAAATTTATCCTGCTCCATCTGCAGTCCAACTTTTAACGATGCTCTTACATCGAGAACATTTCTGTTCTTACCTAATTATACTCACTTCAAGTAAAAAATCAACCAGGCTATCATAATCGCGGACTAAAGCTGATTACAGTTCACTGGTATACAGCGACTTGTATGTAAGATTCGTACCTGTTCTATACGTAAATCTAGCTTGCAGTGTCAACTTCATTGCTACATAGAAGTTTGGCGTTTTTATTGCAATCATCAACGTTTTCAACTACTCTATTCTTCCCAGTATAGCCGGGAAATTTAGATTTTTCATTTATCAGTATTCACAAGTTTCGTAGCAAGGAATTCAGTAACAGCCTTCTCTGTATCCGCCAGACCATTTTCTTCCAGTTCGTTTACCATGTTGTCCCAATTTGCGTCAAATTCCTCTTCTGTACCCGAAACACATTTTACCAGCCCTGGCCAAGTAATATCCGAAATTGTATTCTGCTGCTCGGTCAGCTCCTGTGGCTGCTGATATGCCCAGAGTGCAGAATATGGAAGAAGCTCAAATTCTTCTGGCTGCGGAAACATATCTGTCAGCATTTCGATTCCCATTGCCTCGCATCCGGCTTTTTCCGCTTCGTTATAATTTGCAATCACAGATTCTTTCGTCGTTGGAGTATACGGGAATCCGTCCTCAGTGTAAGAACCTGCTCCATAGATTGGAAATCCAGTATAGTTATCAATGCCTGTGTTCTTATGATAGTCTGGATCTGACTGTGCTTTGGCAACTTCTTCATCGGTACGATACGGCTTTCCATTTTCGTCCAGGAAATAATTTTCTCCCTCAATTCCCCAATGATATAAAATCTGTCCTTCATCCGAGCACAGATAATCCATGAATTTGATTGCACGAACTGGGTCCTCACAGCTTTTTGTAATTGCCATTCCATATCCGACCGTTGTTCCCTGATACAAAAGAGATTTGCAGACCTGATCCTCTCTTAAGGTTACCGGCAGTCCAACATATGTCTGATCTACTTTTCCATCAGCCATCAATGCTGTTTCACACTGACTATAGTGCCATTCTGAATCTGTCAAGGCAACAACACGGCCACTGGCAACCTTTGCAATATAGTCATCATCCGTCTGTGTTGTAAAATTCGGATCCAGAATTCCTTCATTGTACATACGGCATAACCATCTAAAATACTCTTTTTCTTCCGGCGTAACCGTTTTTAAATGTACTGTATAGTCATCATCAATCAGCCACTGTCCATTATCCGGCGCTGCATCTGCGATAAAGCCTGCCGGGTTACTCAGTGTAATCAGCCAATGCCAGTCTGATGCACTCATAGTAATTCCAATCATATCCAAACCATCTTCTGTCTTTGGATGAGCTGCCAAATAGCTCTTGATCATTTTTTCATATTCATCTATTGTTTTTGGATATTTGTAATCATTCTCTTTCAGTGCAGCCCACTGGATCTGGCAAGTTCCTCCTGTTGTCAGTGTTTTCTGATTTACACCCGCATAAGAAAGCTGATAAATTCCCGGATCATCTTTACTCCACTGTAATTTTTCCAGCTCATCTCCGTACATTTTTTTTATATTGGGTCCATATTTTTCAATCAGATCTGTCATATCAATTAAGGCACCGGCTGCATACAGATCCGTTGCATTTGATTTTGCATAAATCAGATCCGGATATTCATCATTTGCAATCATCAACGCAACATCCTCTTTTGCATCTCCTTGCGATGCAACCGGATAGCTGACATCCAACGTAACACCAGTTGCCTCTGTGATCGCTTTTGCTACCGGATTATCCCAATTTCCATTTTTGCCGTCTGCATTGAAATATTCAAATGTGACTGGTGTCTTATCATCACTTTCGTCTGCTTCTGTAGTCTCCGTTTCAGTTTCTGACGACCCGGAAATTACACTTGAACTGCTTTTACTGCTACTGTCTGAACCGCAGCCTGTAAGCATTCCTGCGATCATAGTGCCCGTTAGCATCACTGATATTATTTTTCGTTTCATAAAAACCTCCTTTAAAACCCTGTCTGATATTAGACAATAAGAATTCTCCCTTTTAAATTTGCAAATTTCAGTTTCTACAAACTCATATGATTTTGAATAATCTCAGTATATCAAATATGCTTTTTGTTTTATATGATATTTTTGATCTTGTTTTTATATTTTTTTGTGTTTTTTGACACATACACATTTTCTATGCTGTGTTTTTATAAATTTATTCCTATGTTTTTGCTGTTTTTCAACAACTTTTCAACTAATTTCTATGCTATACTTAGATTTAAAGCAAAAAGAATGGGGGTTCTACTATGCAATTTAAAACTGAAAAAATTTCAGAACACATTACAAGAATTCATGGATTCTGCACAGAATTTATGTATCTGATTGAAGGCAGCAAAGCAGCTGTCCTAATTGACACTGGATGCGGGTTCTATAGTTTAAAAAACTGTATCCATAACCTGACTAACAAGCCATTAAAAGTCCTGATAACCCACGGTCATGTAGATCACGCCATGGGCGCCAATGAATTTGAAGAAATTTATCTGAATCATAAGGATAAATCCGTATATCAGCTTCATTCTGAAAAAGGCTTCCGTCTGGAAGGCGCGAAAGGATTGTGTCCTGAAAAAGGGCTTATCAAAGAAACAGATATGATACCATCTGCTCCATTTGAAAAATTTCATAATCTGCAGGAAGGTGATGTTTTTGAGCTTGGTGGAATTCATGTTGTTATTTATGAATTACCCGGTCATACCCTGGGCAGTGTTGTCATGCTGATTCCGGAGGAGCGGACAATTCTTCTCGGTGATGCCTGCAATCCATTTTTATTCCTGTTTGACAAATTTTCCACAGGACTTGCTTCCTATGAAAAAAATTTACGAGCGCTACAGAAAAAAATTGCCGGAAAATATGACCGAGTCCTGATCTCACATGGAAATGGAGATTCCAAGCCAACCACTTTAGAAGATGTGCTCAAAGTATGTCAGGATATTCGTTCTGGAAATGTTACGGATCGCAATTTTGTTTTTTCTGGCGAAACACATCCTCTCGCAGATAATGGAACTTATACCTTTATCTGCTATGACAAAAAACGAATAGAAGAATAAAATCAGATTACTCTATTATGTTTTCTCAACACTGTTCAATATACAACTGTCTCAATAATTGATATGTATTAGCTGATAAGCTGTGAATAAATCATAAAAATCCCAGCTTATCAGCTTTTCTTTACTTAATGTCCCATGCACCGTATTATTTCCGGCATTAAATCGGTATTATTTGCCGACATTTTGTGTTGCAAACATCCTGTTCGCACTGCTCTTCATTTAAAATTAAAAGCACATTTTCTTCCTTGGGATTTATCAAAAAGACAGCTGTACACGAAAAAGACATAGGAAATGCAGAAAAAACGCACAAAAAGAGAGAACAGATTTCTCCATTCTCTCTTCAATAAATTTATTCTACTAAAAATTTTTTATTTACCAAAATATCTAGCCAGCAGACCAGCGAATGCTTTTCCGTGTCTAGCTTCGTCTCTTGCCATCTCATGCACGGTGTCATGGATTGCATCAAGATTCAGGGCTTTGGCACGTTTTGCAAGATCTGTTTTGCCAGCGGTTGCTCCGTTCTCTGCTTCTACACGCATCTGCAGGTTTTTCTTGGTGCTGTCGGTTACGACTTCGCCGAGAAGCTCTGCGAATTTTGCTGCGTGCTCTGCCTCTTCGTAAGCTGCTTTTTCATAGTACAGACCTACTTCCGGATATCCCTCGCGGAATGCTACTCTGGACATTGCCAGGTACATACCAACCTCGGAGCACTCACCCTCAAAATTGGCTCTCAGATCTTTTTTGATATCTTCCGGAACATCGGATGCTACGCCAACTACGTGCTCTGCTGCCCAGGTCAGATCCTCGCCCTGCTCGATAAATTTCTCTTTCGGTGCTTTACAGATCGGACAGACTTCCGGTGCTTCTGCTCCTTCATAAACATATCCACATACGCTGCATACAAATTTTTTCATAGTCTTTCTTTCCTTTCTTTTTGTTGTGTATTTAATTTTAGGATTTCCAATTTTGTGTTTTATAACAGTTTTTTATTTTTAATATTAGTAACTGTTACTGATATTACTTTAGCATAAGCTTCCCTTTTTGTCAATGCCTATTTTTAATTTTTTCTTTCTTCCTGGGGATGCTATACGTTCCCCGGGTGATTTTTGCAGTTCTCGCAGATGCCGTAAAAATTCACAGAGTAATCTTCGATCGTACCTCTGAAATTTTCCGCTGCTACGTTCTTGATTTCGCTGATGTCACGCATTGTAAGGTCTGTCACGCAGTGACATTTTCTGCAAATGAAATGGTGATGCGTGGAAGTATCTCCATCGAACCGGTCCGGGCCATCTCCTGTTGTAAGACGCTTGATCTCTCCTAATTCAGAAAGAAGAGACAGGTTCCGGTATACTGTGCCAAGACTGATATTGGGAAATTCTTTCCGTACATCGGTATAGAGCATATCTGCGGTCGGGTGATCCTTTCGCCCCTGAAGGCAGACTTTGATGCTTTCTCTTTGTCTGCTATACTTGAGTGTTGACATAGTTTTTTTCCTTTCGTATCTTTCAATAACAGTAATTGTTATTATATTTATACTATAAGGCTGCTTCTCGCAAAAGTCAAGAAAAAGATCACTACCCTGTCTACACAGATTTCCGTCTGTCCCAAGATCAAAAATTTCCCAAAAACGAGGAGTGCCCAGGAACCTCTCGGCGCCTGGGCTATTATTATGAAAAAATCTTAATTGTGTAGTGATTGCATACACGCTGTTCCTTTGGAACTGAGATAACTATACCAATTAATTATGAACAAATTATGAACGTGCAGTGAATCTTCTGTGAATATGTACATTTTTTAGAATTATTTTATACTTTCTTTGTGTATTTATCACATATTTTATTTCTAATTCTGTCCCTTACTCTCTACTCTGTCTAGAAATCGTTTTTCTCCGTTAATTTTTCTATTCGTATTGCCCATCCCCGATTTTCCCTGTCATTTCTCTCTCATTTATGTTAAGATTGATGTACAGCCAATGCGGCAGAATGGAGGATTTTTTATGAGTACCGGAAATCAGGAATATATACGAGACATGAACCGCGCCCTGGTTCTCGAGGCAATCGCCAACCATCCGCCGCTTTCCCGCGCAGATCTGGCGAAAATGCTGCATCTGACAAAAGCAACTGTATCCACCATCGTCCAGGAACTGCTCGACCGCCAGCTCGTCATAGAACTCGGCAGTGCCGAAAAAACTTCCATGGGTCGAAAACCGATTCTGCTTACTTTTAATAATCGCTGCGGTTCCATCATCGCCGTCGATCTCGGCGTAAAAAAGATCACCATTCTCACCGGAGATCTGAAGGGAAAATCATGTACTGTAAAAGAATACCCGATTGATCCATCCCTCTCCCTGGAGGAATACCTGATTTCCCTCCTCCACAAAACCAAATCCGACCTCCCCAAGACACCGTGCGGCCTCGTCGGAATCTCCATCGGAATCTACGGCGTCGTCTGCGACGACCTCGTTTTATTCACACCCTACTACGATCTGAAACACTCCAACCTGAAAAACTACCTCGAAGAAGAATTTCAGGTCCCTGTCATCGTAGAAAACGAAGCCAACCTCTCCGTCATCGGCGAAGCCGCCTGCGCAGAGCACTTTAAAAATATGATCTTCCTGAACATCCACGAAGGCGTCGGCATGGGAATCCTCATTGACGGCGAACTCTACACCGGCCAGAACGGCTACGCCGGCGAATTCGGCCACACCATCCTCTTCCCCGATGGCCGGCCCTGCCCCTGCGGCAACCACGGCTGCCTCGAACAGTACATCTCCGAAGCCGCCGTCCTGAACGATTTCGCCGCCGCTGAAGGCCTAGAAAACGTCTCCGTCGAACGCTTCATCCAGTATTACCAGGAAGGCAGCCCCAACGCCCGCAAAGTAATGCAGGATTTCACCCACTACATCGGAATCAGCCTGAACACGGTTCTCCACACCTTCAACCCGGACGTCATCGTCATCAACAGCTCCTTCACCAACTACATCCCGGGTCTGATCGACGAAATCACCTCCGGAATCCAGAACCGCCTCCGCTGGTACCTCCACGTCCTCCCGGCTCACCTGCAGGATGTCTCCGTCCTCATGGGCGGAATCAGCCTCTGCTCCCGAAACTTCCTCGGAATTTCCACCTTTAAGCTGCTGGACCTGTAACCTATAGCAAGACCCGAAAATAATGCAAAAAAGGCAGTGCTGCAGAGCGCGAATTGCAAGGGCGGACGAGCGGCGGCGAGGCGTCCCCTCTATTTACACAATTCATCCGTCAACCGCGCAAACTCCTGTAAATTCAATGCCTCCCCACGAATCGTAAGCGGCCAGCCGCAGGCTGTGATTGCAGCCTCAATCTCCTCTTTCGAAAAATGCAGCAGCTCCGAATTTTTCAGTCCGTTCGCCAGCGTCTTCCGTCTCTGATTAAACGACGCCCGAATAATGGAGAACATCAACTTCTCATCCTTCGTCTCCACCGGCATCACCTCATGACGCGTCAACCGGATCACCGCACTTCCAACCTTCGGCCGCGGCATAAAACAGTTCGGCGGCACATTCGCCACAATATACGGCTCCGCATAATACTGCACCGCCAGCGACAGCGCCCCGTAATCCTTCGATCCCGGCCCCGTCTGCATCCGGTCCGCAACCTCCTTCTGAACCATAACCGTAATCGAATCCACCGGCACATGATTCTCAAATAATCCCATAATAATCGGCGTCGTAATATAATACGGAAGATTCGCCACAACCTTGATCGGCCGTCCGTTGTTCTTCTCCTTCGCCAGCGCCGCCAGATCCACCTTCAAAACATCATTGTTGATAACCTCAACATTATCATAATCCGACAGCGTATCCTCCAGAATCGGGATCAGATTCTTGTCAATTTCCACCGCACACACACTCCGCGCAGCATACGCAAGATACTGCGTCAGCGTACCGATACCAGGTCCGATTTCCACAACAAAATCGTCCGGTCCGATACCTGCAGCGGCTACAATCTTATCCAGCACATGTGGATCGATCAGAAAATTCTGACCATACTTTTTCTGAAATACAAAGCCGTACTTCTGCAGTACGGCTATTGTATTCTGCGGCTCCCCGAGCCACGGTTTTACTTTCTCCATAAATTCTCCATGTATTTAGAACTCAAAGTCTTTCTCGTAAAGAATCACGCGGTCGTCCGCATCGGTATGCTTTCTGGACATGCGTCTTCCGAATTTACGGGTTCCCTTTTCTGCATGGGCGATGGCACGATCCACCATATCTTTGACCTGTGAAATCGTCATCGGCTCGCCCTCCTTCTGATTGTTGCCAATCTGTGTATACAGAGCAAGCACACCCATCTCGTCCATCTTGTATCCATTCTCACGCGCATACGTGCGGGCAAACGTAACCAGCTCGTCGTTCGTGAAAACAGGAATCGAAATGACCGTCTCAAACTTCTTCGCAAAATCAGGGTAATTCCGCAGAAGACCTCTCATGCTGACCTTCTCATCCTCGATGATCAGAACCAGACTGTCGGTACGGAAATCCATTGCCTGCGACAGCTTCTCGATCGTCTCCGGGTACATCAGACCGGCACGCTCGATCAGGAGGAAACCTCCCGCCAGCTTTGAAACAATCTGCGCACAGTCCTTTTTGTTCAGAACAGATGCATCCAGACGGGCCATCTTCGTTGCCGGAAGTTTTAAGTCAGCACAGATTGCACGGACGAGATCCTCCGACAGCTTCGTTTTTCCAGTACCGTATCCGCCCATAATGGCAATGTTTCCATGACGGGAAGTACGGTCGCCTGCGTAATGATAAACACCATGCATTGCATCCAGAATCTGGATATCCATGCCTGGAACTTTCGCAAAGTAAGTAAACAGCGCTTTCTGCTCATCACTCAGCTTATCCGGCTGGGTGTCGTTCAGGATGCGGAGTCTTGCCTCCTCCGGCGTCTCCTCGCGGAGCACCTCTTCAATCGATTTCGCAACAGTTCCTTCCGGAATGTTGTCGCGGATCAGCTGAACGGTGGCATCCGTTGTTTTTTCGATGCTCATGTTGATCGTCGCATCGGATACGCGCTCACGCTTTGGCTCGGTCGGAACTTCGATTTCGATTTCCTCCGGGGTAATCTCGATCGGCTGGGTTCCTGCCGGCTCAAACGGATCGGCTGGCTCAGTCTCGGCCGGGGTTTCCGGCTCTGTTTCGCTTTCCGGCTCATCAGCAGGTTCTGCTTCCGCAGTTTCCGGCTCGTCCGGCAGTTCGATTTCCGATGCTTTTTCAGCTTCCTGCACTTCTGCGTTCAGCGCTGCCTGAAGCTCACTAAAATCGATGGTCGGCCGTGTCTCCTCTGCCGGTTTCAGATCCGGGATGACAACCGTTGCATCCATGGACGGCGTCTCCGCCGGTTCTACGGTTTCCTCAATTTCGGCTTCCGCCTGAGCCTTCTCGGCTGCTTCTGTTTCAGCTTCCACTGCTGGTTCTGTAACTTCTGCTTCTTCGATTTCAGCCTCGGCTGCCGGTTCTATAATCTCTTCGATCTCAGCTTCATCCATCGGCTCTGCAGCTTCTTCGGTTTCAGCCTCATCCGCCGGTTCTGTGATCTCTTCGGTTTCCGCTTCATCTGCCGGTTCTGCTGCTTCTTCCGGCTCAGCTTCCGCCTGCGGCTCCTCTGCCGCTTCCCGTGCCTCTGCCTCGGACTCCGGATCCATCGGCTGCTCTGCGGTTTCGGCTTCTGCTGCCGGTTCCACTGGCTCTTCTGCTTCTTCCTCCGCAACTTCCTCCGACAGGTTTGCTGCGGTCTCCTGGAACAGTGCTTCAAGGTCCGGCTCTTCGTATTTCTTCTCCGGCTTCGGTGCTTTCGGCATTACCGGCTCGGCTTTTTCCTTCGGTTTTGGCCGCGGTCTTGTCTTGATCGTCGTGTTGGCATCCGGGGATACCTCTACGTTTACATCAAGCTGCTCCGGCTCCAGATCTTTTACTTCGTACTGTACCGGCTCTTCGCTTGTCTCTTCCTCGACTGCCGTCTCTTCCTGTTTCTTTCCGCGGAAGGAGAAGACATCGCGGATGCTCTTTGCAAGCTCTGCGTGAAGATCGATCGTATTTCCAAGGTACGTCGGCGTGCTGTCTGCATACGCCTGCTCTTCCGGAATCTCCTCGATCGGCTCCTCTGTCTGCTGCAGTGCTTCGTACTCCTGCACCTGCTCTGCATCTGCCTCGGCCTGCTGTGTTTTCTCATATGCTTCGTACGGCGAACCGGCTTCTTTTTCTTCTTCACCGGCCACATACTGGCTCATCACACCGCCGTTTACCGGTTTTACTTCCGGCGTCTCTGCCGGCTCTTTCGTCGCAGCCATTTCACCGGCTCCGCTCTCTCCGGCTAACCGCACTTTAAGTGCTTCCGGATCCTCGGACGGCTCTTCATTCTTTTTGTAGTCAAAACGATGCCCGTATTTGATCTGCTGGGACGGTGACAGCGGCTCGTACTTCATTTTCAGATCCATTGCCTTTGTTACATATTTGCCCTCGCTGAACCACAGGATCAGCTCATCACAGGCATCGATGCATTTCTGCGTCTCTCCGGCTTTGCTGTAAAGGTTTGCCAGTTCATATGCCCATCTCTCGGTAAATTCCCGCTCTTTGTATTCCTCCAGAAGGGAAATCTGCTCCTCAAGCGGCGCTTTCTGTCCTCTTAAAATCTTGTATTTCAGCAGATACCGGGAATTATCGTGACGTGCGACTGCTTCAAACTCGTTGTAAAAGTCAATCGCCTCATCAAAGTCTTTCATTTTTACGGAGACCTCTACCAGGCGGTACAGAATGCCCTTTCCGATGGAGGAACGGTCATACGCCATCAGCAGAATCTTCTTCGCCTCCGGATATCGTTTGTTCGCCTCATAGACATCCGCTACCATGCCGAGCGTGCGCAGACTCTTGACACGCCGCCAGTCAACGGCTTCTACAACTGCAAGTGCCCCCTCATAGTCCTCTTTTTTTACCAGACTGTTCAGCTCTTCCAGCCGGCTTTGATATTCAGCTTTATCCAATCTTTTCACCTCAATACATTTCAGATTGTTTTAGTTCATAGACACGAACAGTGTACCACACTCCCCGTAGAATGTCAAAAGAATGCCTGTTTTGCAGGCATTTTTCGGGATGCAGATCCTTCCAGCGGGCATCAAAAAAGAACACCCGCCCCTCCGGTTTTTCCCGGAAAAGCAGGTGTCCCCTAACTACTTATATTTGATTCCGATTACTTTCTGACAGTAATCTTGTCCAGATGCCAGATATCATCTACATACTGCTGGATGGTACGGTCGGATGTGAATTTGCCGCTGTGTGCGGTATTCAGGATCGCGCTTCTTGCCCATGCAGAAGTATTTCTGTATTTATCCTCAACACGCTCCTGTGCTGCCGCATAGGACTTGAAGTCTGCCAGGGTAAAGTACATATCCGGGCGCGGAGCATTCTTCGGTGTGAGCAGGGAGTCATACAGATCACGGAACATCATGGTGTCGCCGTTTGAGTATCTTCCGCTGATCAGATCCATCACTACGTTGTGGATGTCCTGATCGTGGATGAAGTAGCTCATCGGATCGTAGGTGTAGTTGTTCTCATATTCGATAACCTGATCTGCGGAAAGTCCGAAGATAAAGGCGTTCTCTTTTCCAACTTCCTCAACGATCTCTACGTTTGCACCGTCCATGGTTCCAAGAGTCAGGGCACCGTTCAGCATGAACTTCATGTTACCGGTACCGGAAGCCTCTTTACTTGCAGTGGAAATCTGCTCGGAAACATCGGCAGCTGCAAAGATCAGCTCTGCGTTGCTGACACGATAATCCTCGATAAATACGACTTTGATCTTTCCTTTGATGGTCGGATCGTTATTTACGACATCCCCAACGGAGTTGATCAGTTTGATGATTGCTTTTGCACGCTCATAGCCTGCGGAAGCTTTCGCTCCAAAGATAAAGGTTCTTGGGTAAAACGGCATATCCGGGTTCTTTTTCAGACGGTCATACAGGTACATAATATGAAGAATGTTCATAAACTGGCGTTTGTACTCATGCAGACGCTTTACCTGAACGTCAAAAATAGAGTTCGGATCTACATCAATGCCGTTATGCTCTTTGATGTATTTTGCCAGGCGAACTTTATTTTTGTGTTTAATCTCCATAAATTCCTTCTGTGCCTGTGTATCATCTGCAAGCTCAGCAATCTTTTTGATCTTCGGAAGATCGGTAATCCAGCCATTTCCGGCATACTCAGTTACCCAGTCAGCCAGAAGCGGATTTCCGTGAAGCAGGAAACGACGCTGTGTAATACCGTTCGTCTTATTGTTGAACTTCTCCGGAGTCATTTCGTAGAAGTCTTTTAAGGTCTGTTTTTTCAGGATCTCGGTATGAAGCTTTGCAACACCGTTGACAGAATATCCGCCTACGATAGCCAGACGAGCCATATGAACCTGTCCGTCGTAGATCACTGCCATCTGGCGGACTTTTTCCTCATCACCCGGGTACTGCTCTCTTACCTGGATCAGGAAGCGGCGGTTGATCTCTTCTACGATCTGATAGATACGCGGAAGAAGTCTGGAGAACAGGTCAACCGGCCATTTTTCAAGTGCCTCTGCCATAATCGTATGGTTCGTGTATGCACAGGTCTTTGTCGTAATCTCCCATGCCTCATCCCAGCCAAGGCCTTCCACATCCATCAGAATTCGCATCAGCTCCGGAACAGCTACGGTCGGGTGGGTATCATTCAGCTGGAAGGTAACCTTCTCATACAGCTTCGTAATATCATCGTGCTGTTTTTTATATTTTGCAACTGCTCTCTGTACGCTTGCAGAAATAAAGAAATACTGCTGTTTCAGACGCAGCTCTTTTCCTTCGTAATGGTTATCGTTCGGATACAGAACCTCTACGATGGTCTTTGCAAGGTTTTCCTGCTCAACAGCTTTGTGGTAATCACCCTTGTCGAAGGAATCCAATGAGAAGTCCTGAATAGCCTCTGCATCCCAGATAGTCAGAGTATTTACAACGTCGTTGTCATATCCTACGATCGGCATGTCGTAAGGAATTGCATTGACAGACTGGTAATCCTTCTGCACAAAGTTTACGCGTCCGGTAGCCTCATCGTACTCCTGCGCCACATATCCGCCGAATTTTACCTCTTTTGCATACTCCGGACGTTTCAGCTCGAATGGATAGCCGTTTTTCAGCCAGTTATCCGGTACTTCTACCTGATAACCGTCGCGGATCTGCTGTTTGAACATACCGTACTTGTAACGGATACCGCAGCCGTACGCCGGATATCCAAGAGTAGCCAGAGAATCCAGAAAGCATGCTGCCAGACGGCCAAGGCCGCCGTTTCCAAGAGCCGGATCTCTCTCCTGATCCTCCAGAAGGTTCAGGTTCAGTCCCATTTCCTCGAGAGCTTCCTGTACCTGTTTATATGCAGTCAGGTTGATCAGGTTATTTCCAAGTGCACGGCCCATCAGGAATTCCATGGACATATAGTACAGAATCTTCGGATCCTGTTCTTCCATTGCCTTCTGGGTTTTCAGCCAGTTATCAATAATAACATCTTTTACTGCATAGCAGACTGCCTGATAAATTTCCTGCTGGGAAGCATCTTCCAGGTTCTTTCTGTACAGCATTTTTACATTTTCTTTCACACTGTTCTTAAAAGTTTCTTTTTTGAACTCGGCGTTTAACATCTGCGTCCTCCTTAATAGCAGTCTGCGAGCGGAGAGCTTGTTTTTCTCCCCGCTCGCAGGCCAATTTCATATTAATGATCGTCGTGAAAACACATCCAAAAATAATCTTAGATACGTTCTACTGCCATGGTAACCTTTTCGGAGTTGATATTCCACTCCTTCTCATAGCCCTTTGTCTCTCCGGTCACGATATCTTCTGCCAGAACTTCAGATTTAATTTCATCACCATGGTTTTTCATGATGTCTACAATCTTATCGTTGTCTTTTGCGTATACACGGATCTTGTCCATAACCTCAAAGCCTGCCTCTTTACGCATAGTCTGGATTTTGCTTACCAGCTCACGTACGAAGCCTTCTTCGATCAGTTCCGGAGTCAGATTGGTATCCAGAACAACAGTGATTGTATGGTCGGATTCGGAAACATAGCCTTCCATCTGTGCCATGTCGATCAACAAATCCTCCTCTAATAATACAATTTCCTGTCCATCGATGTCAAGTTTAAGTTCGCCGGTGCTCTTCAGCTCTGCCATTGCCTTGTTTCCATCGAGCTCGGACAGTACGGTTTTGATTTTGTTCAGGAGTTTTCCGTATTTTGGTCCTACGGTACGCATCTGCGGTTTGAAGCTGTAGCTGATGAAATCTGCGATGTCATCTTTGAATACAACTTCTTTGACATTCAGCTCGTCCTCGATGATCTCTTTGTAGAATTCGGAAAGCTGGAACTCGCTCTTAACATACATCGTTCCGATCGGCTGACGGTTCTTGATATTGGCGGTGTTTCTTGCGGCACGTCCCATAACGACGATCTCCAGCAGGTCGGCCATATCCTCTTCCATCTTCGGATCGATCCAGTTCTCATGTACCTCCGGGAAGTCACACAGGTGGATACTTTCCGGTGCACTTGCATCGATGCTCTTTACGAGGTTCTGATAAATATCCTCTGTCATGAACGGAATCATCGGAGCTGCTGCTTTTGCAACGGTCACCAGTGCGGTGTACAGAGTCATGTAAGCATTGATCTTATCCTGCTCCATGCCTTTTGCCCAGAAACGTTCACGGGAACGGCGTACATACCAGTTACTCATATCGTCCACGAAGGACTGCAGTGCTTTTGCTGCTTCCGGAATCCGGTAATTTTCCAGGTTGTCGTCTACTGCTTTTACAGTGGATTCCAGACGGGACAGCAGCCATTTATCCATAACAGCCAGTTTTTCATACTCCAGACTGTATTTTGTTGCATCGAAGTTGTCGATGTTTGCATACAGAACAAAGAATGCGTAGGTGTTCCACAGGGTTCCCATGAACTTTCTCTGTCCTTCCACGACCGTCTTGCCTGCGAAACGGCTCGGCAGCCACGGAGCGCTGCTGGTGTAGAAGTACCAGCGGATCGCATCGGCACCGTAGGTCTGCAGTGCGTCAAACGGATCTACCGCATTTCCTTTGGATTTACTCATCTTCTGTCCGTTCTCATCCTGTACCAGACCAAGAACGATAACGTTCTCGTACGGTGCTTTGTTGAACAGCAGAGTGGAAATTGCAAGCAGGGAGTAGAACCATCCACGTGTCTGGTCTACAGCCTCGGAAATAAACTGTGCCGGGAACTGTTTCTCGAAGGTTTCTTTGTTCTCGAATGGATAGTGATGCTGTGCGAACGGCATGGATCCGGAATCGAACCAGCAGTCGATAACCTCCGGTACACGGTGCATCTCTTTACCGCATTTCGGGCACTTAATGGTCACTGCGTCGATGTATGGGCGGTGAAGCTCGATGTCATCCGGGCAGTTGTCGGCTTTTTCTTTCAGCTCTTCGATGCTGCCGATGCAGTCCTGATGGCCGCATTCACACTGCCATACCGGAAGCGGAGTTCCCCAGTAACGGTTTCTGGAAATACCCCAGTCCTGAACGTTTTCCAGCCAGTCGCCGAAACGTCCTTTACCGATGCTCTCCGGAATCCAGTTGATGGTGTTGTTGTTGCGGATCAGATCCTCTTTTACTGCAGTCATGCGGATGAACCAGGTCTCACGTGCGTAGTAGATCAGCGGAGTATCACATCTCCAGCAGTGCGGATAGCTGTGCTCAAACAGCGGCGCGTCAAACAGGAGGTCTTTGTCCTCGAGTGCCTGCAGAACGGCCATATCTGCTTTCTTGCAGAAGGTGCCTGCCCATGGAGTTTCCTCTGTCATCTCACCTTTTTCGTTTACTAACTGTACGAATGGAAGATCGTATCTGTGGCCGACCTTGGAGTCGTCCTCACCGAATGCAGGAGCGATATGAACAACACCGGTACCATCGGTCAGTGTTACGTAGGTATCGCAGACTACATAGTATGCTTTTTTGTTTCCGATTCTCTTCTCAGCGTACGGGAACAGCGGCTCGTACTCTTTGAACTCGAGATCTTTGCCCTGATAATGCTCCAGAACCTCGGCGCCTTCTCCAAGAACGGTATCTACCAGAGCGGCTGCCATATAATAGGTATATCCTTTGCTTGTTACTTTTACGTAATCCTCATCCGGGTTGACGCAGAGTGCAACGTTGGACGGAAGGGTCCACGGTGTGGTGGTCCATGCCAGGATGTATGCGTCCTCGCCTTTTACTTTAAAGCGGACAACGGCAGAACGTTCTTTGACATCTTTGTATCCCTGTGCTACTTCGTGGGAAGAAAGCGGGGTACCGCAGCGCGGGCAGTAAGGAACGATTTTGTGTCCTTCGTACAGAAGACCTTTCTTCCAGATCTCTTTTAATGCCCACCACTCGGACTCGATGTAGTCGTTATGGTACGTAACGTATGGGTTTTTCATATCAGCCCAGAAGCCAACGGTATGGGAGAAGTCTTCCCACATTCCCTCGTATTTCCATACGCTTTCTTTACACTGCTCGATAAATGGCTCTACGCCGTATTTTTCGATCTGGTCTTTTCCGTCCAGACCGAGCTTTTTCTCAACTTCCAGCTCTACCGGCAGTCCGTGGGTATCCCAGCCTGCTTTTCTCGGTACCTGATAGCCTTTCATAGTACGGTATCTCGGAATCATATCCTTGATAACACGGGTCTCTACGTGGCCGATGTGCGGTTTTCCGTTTGCGGTCGGCGGTCCGTCATAGAATACGTAGGACGGATTTCCTTCACGCACTTTCATACTTTTCTCGAAGATCTGATTGTCTTCCCAGAACTTCTCAACCTGTTTTTCTCTCTCGACAAAGTTCATGTCGGTTGAAACTTTCTTGTACATGCTTGTACCTCCTGAAACTTAAGTTTCTCGTTTGATTTGTTCGCGTAAAATAAGAAAAAGCTCCCGCCCTGTAATAGGACGAAAGCTGTACTTATCGTAACCACCTGTTACATACTATCATATGCATTTCCTGTAACGGGGAACGGCCGGCAACTTCTTACCACTGCTCTCCGGCTTTCTATATTTTATGCGCCGGGTACGCAGATTCAGAACTGCAACTTGGAAGTGATGTTCACCTGCCGCTACTTGTACCGGACTCCCACCATCCCCGGCTCGCTTTCCACAGACCGTTCACGCGCAGACTACTGTCTTCGTCATCGTTTTTCATGCCTTATTATAACTAGGGGCTGTGAGCGTTGTCAAGAGCGGAAAGCATATTTTATCGGTTCTTTTCCGCGATTTTACGGGATTTTCGGGGATGTGCGTTGCTATTTGGACATGGGGATGGTAAAATCATGGTATCTTATAAGGAAACGGAAGTGAAAGTTTGAAAGTTGCAATTGCAATTGATTCATTTAAAGGAAGTCTCTCATCTCTTCAGGCCGGGAATGCTGCTGCGCAAGGGATTCACAGGGTGGATCCAGATGTTAAAACGGTTGTGCGGACACTGGCGGACGGAGGAGAAGGGACGGTACAGGCTCTGACGGAAGGACTCGGCGGACAGTTTGTGTCCGTTCCTGTGACGGGACCGGCACAAAAGACAGTTTCGTGTACGTATGGCGTAATAGAACAGGCACAGACAGCTGTTATTGAGATGTCCGGTGCAGCTGGAATTACGCTTGTTTCGGATACGGAGCGAAATCCGTTGTATACAACGACATACGGTGTCGGTGAAGTAATCCAGGATGCGGTTCTGCGTGGCTGCCGCCATTTTATTATCGGAATCGGCGGAAGTGCCACGAATGACGGCGGTATTGGTATGCTGCAGGCACTCGGTTTCGGACTGCTCGATGCAGAAGGAAAACAGGTTCCTTTTGGTGCCGTCGGGCTGGAATCTCTTACCGCGATTACGACAGATCACGTTCTGCCGGAACTTTCGGAATGCACCTTCCGTATTGCCTGCGATGTAACGAATCCGCTCTGTGGTTCCAACGGCTGCAGCGCCGTTTTCGGACCGCAGAAGGGCGCGGATGCTGTCATGATCAAACGTATGGACACATCGCTTGCCTCCTACGCCGCGCTCTGCCGGAAAACATTCCCGAACGTCGACGCGGAAATTCCCGGAACAGGTGCTGCGGGCGGACTTGGATTTGCTTTTCAGACGTTTCTTTCTGCTTCGCTGGAACCCGGCATTCAGATCGTACTGGACGAAACCCGGCTTCGTGATGATGTAAAAGATGCTGATCTTGTTATCACCGGCGAAGGACGGCTCGACGGACAAACCGTGATGGGAAAAGCGCCGATCGGAGTTGCAAAACTTTCAAAAGAATACGGCAAACCTGTCCTTGCGTTCTCCGGCTGTGTCACAAAGGATGCATCTGCATGCAACGCCGCCGGAATTGATGCATTTTTCCCGATTCTGCGAAGCGTCGTTTCACTCGAAGAAGCTATGGATGTGAAAAATGCGGCAGAAAATATGACCGATACGGTAGAACAGGCTTTTCGGCTATTTTTGCTTCAGTAAAGCGGATATTCGCAATCCGCTTCCAGCTGTTTCGTTCCTGTCCACTGAAATCCGTGGCGGTTGTAAAACGCAATGGCACGCGTGTTTTTCTCCAATGCCCATAGATGGTCTGCGTCAATTTCCCATCAACACTTTCTTCCCCCGAAACGCAAATCCATAATGCCTGATCCGCTCCTTTGTGATTCCTCTGGCAAGCAATTCTGTGTCATACTGTTTTTTCTGAATCTGACGAAGTGCATGTTCCACCGTCTCTTCCAGCGACTTTTCTTTTGATGTATTCTGAACCTTGAATTCCATCACGATCGCATCCAAGTTTTCTTTCAATGGCTCCATTACTACGTCATACCGTCCAAATCCACTTTCTCTGTTGGATGTGATTCTGTATTTTCCGGCCAGATCGACAATCAGCCCAAGGACAAATCCATGGTAAAATCTTTCTGGTTCGAGTTCCTCTGACGGTTTTCCACCCGTGTCGAAACTGCTGAAGGTCTGAAGTGCTACCTGATTCATAAAAACAGTTATTCTTTCTAATGGATACAAAATCCTGGTTTCCAATGGAAATTACTGATTTCATGGGTCTGCTCCCTCCTAAATCCTTTACCACCGACGGGCTTGCAAAAAAATTTATTTCTGTTTCTTATTTTATCATATTTCTCTGGCAGAACAAAGATCATTCCCTGTCCGAAGCAATTATTTTCCATTGGATATTATGGTTTGACAGATGTCACAAACTATGCTTTCCCTGTCCTGCTCCGCCGTTATTCTGGTTTCATGCAGAACAGGTGACAAAAATTCTCCGATTTTACAATAGGCTCACTGGTGATATCATAAGAATCAATAATCATTCTGTTTTCTCCCATAAATTTTAATTGTCTTTACCAAAAAGTCCCATATCCGCCACCCTTACTGCGCAGATATGAGACTTCCGTTTTTTATTTTTGCATTGTCTCAATAACACATTCGTGTTTCTTCGTTTTCCTATTATAGTTAATTCCAGCAAGCAGCAAATTCCCCTGATAATCTTTCAACGCGTTTCCATACTGTTTTTCTTTGATCTGTTCTATCGCGCCAACTGCACTTTTGTCCCATTTCAGTTCAATCACAATCGCCGGCTTATCCAGATGGCACGGTCTTGGGATCATGCATACATCGGCAAATC
>OBKS01000728.1_pt1 | contig 28526 bp, 25 predicted proteins | sample 1517381 | NCBI WGS metagenome assembly OBKS01 (sample SAMN04571686, study PRJEB22368) | human gut metagenome | biome: human gut; material: stool | host: Homo sapiens | place: Luxembourg | collected 2012-08-03 | reverse complement strand
TTTCTCACGTAGTCGTGTATAGTGGCGCAAATAGCGTATACTATTATTGTATTTGCTATTTGTATCTCACGCAAAAGATACAACACAGTTATGTGCACGATTTTCACAGAATGACACAGCGGATGGTGAACAGCATTGGAGGAAATAGAATCTAAAGCAATCTTCGGCCAACGTCTCAAGCGTTTCCGCGAAGAAAGCGGCTACACGCAGTCGATCCTTGCGAATATTCTTGGCGTTGAGCGTTCCACCTACACGTATTATGAGACCGGCAAAACGACACCCGCCATCTTTGACCTGATGCGCCTTTGCCGTCTTTACCGCATTTCTTTGGATGAGCTGTGCGGATACAGCGCAAACTCTGCAGACGCGATGCGTCTGAGCGATTCCGGTCAGCGCGCGAAAGTGTATGCACGCCGCAAAGAGCGTCGTTACCTTGCCGATTCTGTGCTGGATCTTTCTACAGATGAGCAGCAGCTTTTGGCGTATTATCGTTCCGCTTCCCCGGAAGATCGTGCGGAGCTTTTTGAACATCTGCGCAATGCACGGTACCGTGACCGCCGCCACGCAAACGCAAAATAACCTTCAAAAATTTCATATGCGCTTGTAGCCCAGTTGGATAGAGCGACAGACTCCGACTCTGTAGGCCGCTGGTTCGAATCCAGTCAAGCGCGCCATGATTGGGTGACAAAAAATGTCACCCAATTTTTCTTAGTATTCATGCGGGTTTTCGGGCTTTTGGGAACAAAATCCGGCAAACGTTTTTACCGTAGATGTCCAACCAGTAAACCGCAGCTGAATCCGCCGGTGCAGAATCCATGTGTCAACAAAATAACACTGTTACCTCTAAAAGTATTAGATTACGTACTCAATTATTTCAAAGGACTTTTTGTTGTTAATAAGTTCACACACCTTTATTACTAGTGGTGAAGCAGTTTTCTCGCAAAAACTATCGATAGATATCCACTTGTAACCTAGAGAGTCATTTTCGACCGAGCCTGATCTATCGTTTACATACTCACTAATTTCTTTCTCGCTATCACTTATGATGTCAATACAATACGTCATAACAATATGATGCGTATAATCGAAACCGTTATAGGGGGAGTTTGTCAATATATTGAAAGTACTCAAATTTTCTGAAATAGAAACACACAATCCGGTTTCTTCTTCTATTTCTCGGATTAAGCATTCTGATACGCTTTCAGGATTTTCAAAGGATCCACCAGGAAGATCCCACAGTCCAGAATATGGTCCGCCTTTTTTTCAATAACTAACAGTTCCTTTCTTTTATTCACACAAACACCATATACTCCATAATGTCTGTGCCACCGCTTATTGTTGTTTCGCATGGTTTTCTATCTCCATTATTTATAGACTTTTTTAAGTTGCTGAACTAGTTCGCTAAACATTTGAGCTTTTTCTTATTTTGCATCAATAATTACAAATTTCCATTTTGTGGCATAACGCAAGAACGTATCTCTGACACGAGATTGGAATTCTAAAAAGCTAGTATCCGTGTCCGAATTATATATCATATCTTCTGCGTTGTAAATAGATATGGGTATTTGCACAAGATGGTGGGATAGAATTTGGTGGGCTGAGATGGTGGTCTGCACAGATTGGTGGGCTGACTTGGTGGGATGCCAGTCTCTCCACCACATTATGCAAAGAAAATAAAGAGGAGATATGCCTGCGTTTTTAGCAGATATGTCTCCTCTTTTTTCAGTTTTCCTTTATCATAGAATTACCAATAATATTCACAAAGGAGAAACTGACGTAGATGAAATCGCAAGACTTCTGGGCGGCGAAAACATCACCGAAACTACCAGAAAAAGCGCCAAAGAACTGCTGGCGCTGACAAAACAAAAGAGTCAATAAAATATCCCCGATTCAAAAGAAAGAGAAAGATGTTGTTTCAAACTGCACCATTCCCGAAGAAAGAATGGTGCAATTTGTTTTTGTGATTCCTGATATATCTCATTCTTCCGTTAAATTTTAACTTCCTCTCCGCATTTTACTGAGAATCCATCCTGCAGCGGATCATCCTCTTCTAGCAAAAGGCACCCTTTCCCAATAAGGCAGGCTCTGCTGTGAATGATCGGTATCACCTGTCCGCCTTCCGTCCTTTCAATGGTCACTGTAAACGGTATGCCGGAGATCCCCCGGTTTTCAAGGCGCTTTCCTTCCTGTAGTCTTCCTTTTTCATAGAACACAGCTGCCAGTGCCGAGGTTCCCGTTCCTGTAGGCGAACGGTCAAACTGCCGCTTTCCAAATACGGTAAAAGTCCTCGTGCTGATCACTCCTTCTCGCTCTCCCTCTTCTGCAAAGAGTATCATGCAGATGCCGTTATCCTTTGCATTCAGCCCCGGATTGTCAGGATGTACCATTTCAAGCTGATCGATGGCGCAGCGTCCGCATTCCATGGCGATATCCAGCATGACCTGGATGTTTTTCTTTTCCAATTCGATACCAAACTGTCCGATGTCCGCAAAGACCATGAAAGCGCCGCCATAGCCCACATCTACCCTGACGGTTCCATAGGATGGCGTCTGCACAGATTTGCCCAGGGCGTATGCAAAGGAAAGATCATTTTTCAGTGCAATATCGCAGATCTTACCGTCCTCTGCCCGTACTGCAAGCTGCACACTGCCCGATGGTGCATCCAATGTCACAGTATTCATACCTTCTTTTAAGGTCAGGATCCCCAGCTCGCAAGCGGCTCTACCCATGGCAATGGCGCCATGACCGCACATGGTGCTCATGCCAGTTCCGTGGATAAAGACGACGCCAAGATCGCTCTCTTCGTTTACAGGAGGCGTAAGGAAGCCGCCGTACATGTCATCGTGTCCACGTGGCTCAAGGATCGTCAGTCTTCTGAGATCGTCAAGATGCTCTGCTGCATAGCGCCTTTTTTCTTCCATGGTACTGCCGATGATCTCAGGAAAGCCGCTCGTGATAAGCCGAAATGGTTCTCCCGCTACGTGAAAGTCCAGATATTCCAGCGTTTTCATTTAGAATTCAACCTCCGCTCCAATGCCTTCCCTTTCTGCTGTTTCACAGATATATTCTGCTGCTACAAGGTCCACCAGCGCCATGCCCACAGTTTTAAAGATGACCGTATCTGATGCGGGTTTTGATTGGCTTCCATCTAACACGTTATGTAGGCATTTTACATTGGTCTCATCAAGAAGCCCGCTCTCGATCCTTGTCGACAGATCTCCGCTTTCTTCGCAGGCATATGGCAGATCCACGTACACATCGTCGGTGAGATGAAAGAGGCTGTCCGGCAGTTCCTTCATGTACGGTTTGTAGGAGCCTACCGCAATATAGCACTTGCCTTTCAAAAGTTCAGGTTCTTCCGGTAAAACCGGCTCTGTGGCAAAGGTCGTCGTCACTACGATATCAGAGCCTGCAAGCAGTTCCTCTGCACTTTTGCAGAGGACCATTTCGATCTCGCCTGCAGCTGCTTTCCGTAGATCCTCGGCATATTCTTTCAGTACAGCTTCCGGCTTAAATGGATCGAACAAGCAGATCTTTTTGATGTTTCTTACTGCCGAAATGCACACGCCCTGGGAAAAGCCCTGTATGCCGCAGCCCACGATGCCTACGGATGCGGCGTTTTCATCGGACAGCTCTCTGACTGCCAGCGCCCCGGTTGCGCCGGTACGCCAGGATGTGACTCTCTTTGCATCAAGCAGTGCCCTGCTCTGACCTGTAATCCTGTCGTTTAACACCACCACGCCATCGATGGACGGCAGGCTCCGCTCCCTGTTTTCCGGTACCAGCGCCAACATCTTGGTTCCGCAGGCATGATCTGTAAAGCACGGCATGTACAGAAATGTCATTCCGCCTGCTTCAAATCCATACCGTTCCGGCATGGAAAATGCTCCTTTTCCATAGATGTCAAAGGCTTTTGCTACAACTTCCACCATTTTCTTTGGCTCCACGATTCTATCGATATCATTTTGGTTGATAATCTTCACTTCTGTTTCCTCTTAAACACTTTAACTATTTAAATACTTTAACTATCTATTATTTAAAAGGAGACTGTATTACAGTCTCCTCCAGCTTAGCATTTTACATATTGCCAGCATGGCACCTTCTCACCTCTTGGCAAGAATTCGATCGTAAGCTCCGTCTCGCCTCGACGTACCTGATAGACTAAATGCATGTTTTCATCGTCTACTGCTTCCCACTCAGAAGAAGCCTTTAATATCACGTCTCCATTCCTCAATCCTGCTTTTTCAGCGTTAGAGCCCGGTTTTACGCCAGTTACGACTTGATCATGTGAATACCGCACCGTATCATCAAAGCCATTATCCATGACAGGCGCAGCAACTTTCTCTACGGTATATTCCGGTCCGAAAAAGTCCGCTGCCGGAGCAGTAATGCCTTCCTCCATAAGTTCTGTAAGTCGTAAAGAAGCCTTTCCAGCAGTGTATAGATCCGCAAGTTCAACAAATCTGTTCCAGGTCATCGGAATGCCTTCCTTTGCCCCATCCAGGAGTTCAACCATCAAATTATACATTCTGACCTTTCCTTCTGTGCAGCGATTTAACAAAGCATCCAGTTCGATCAAGGTTAGTACACCTCTGCCATATGTCACTCTCTGTGCATAACAATGGGTCCATGATTTTCTGAATGCACTGGAAAAATCCCCCTTGCTGTACGGATTAACATAATATGCACGAAGTTTCTCGTTGATCATGTCAACATATCTATCCGCGTCAATTTTCCCCACCATGAAAAGAATATAGCAGCTGTAAAATTCCGCCGTACCCTCTGCAAAAAGAGAAATTTCTTCTTCTCTGTCAGCGCTGACAATCAACCAATTATGCACTAGCTCATGAGCAATGATCGGTTCAGCTTCTTCGATCTGATCGACCAGCTGATCGCCAAATCCAAAGGAGCAGCATCTGGTCAGTCCTGTTCCGGTTGCAACAGTTCTAGGCGTAGGATACAGAAAAATATAATAAGGAATATCCTCATCATGGAACATCTTTTCAGTATAATCGAAAAGTTCCGCCATACTTCTGCAAAAGTCATCGATCATCCGAATTTCATCTGCAAGCCATATGATATGAAGCTTGCTTCCCTCTCTATGAAATTCCTTTAAATTGCCAACCATGTAGAAGGTTTCTTTCAGTGTCTTTGCATCACAGCACTTTATAAAGTTACCTTTTCCGTAACTGCAGACAGCCTCGGCCTTTGAAGAAAATGATGACAAATCGTGTTCGATTGAAAATTCAAACTCTCCCTTCATCGGCAGCACCAGAAACGCAAGTCCAGATGCCGTATAGCCGCCGTATGTCCGAAACAATGAGAATCCAGGGTCAGCTTTATTAGGATTCTTTTCCAGAGTTTTTGTTCGATAGGTTATTACGAGTCTGCCTGTAACGTCTCTGTCAAAGCGATATGTCCGCTGCGGACCGAAATCGCCCATGCTGTCTTCACAAGTGAATCCAAAAGTTCCCGTATCGTCCTGCATTTGAAAATCATCTGCTGTATATCCCGCCATCGCGCATCCGGCATAAAATACCGGATGCACATCGAAAATATCGCCCTTTTTATAGGAGGCAGATTCCATTACAATAGTAGATTCTACAGATGTAACGATATTTTCTGACAGGAATGGTTTTATTCTCACAAAAACTTTAGATGATTTCTCCATATTCATACTCCTCTTAGATCTCTGCAATAGCTTCCACTTCCACAGGAACATCCATCGGAAGCTGGTTCACGCCGATCGCTGTTCTTACATGTTTTCCCGGCTCACCAAAGATATCATACAAAAGCTGTGAAGCTGCATTTGCAACGATATGCTGATCAGAAAATCCCGTCTTACTATTTACATACACCTGCAATTTCACAAAGCGCTTCACTTTGTCTAAATCTCCCAGATAAGCTTTTATTGCCCCAAGCATGTTAACTGTGCAGCACCTAGCAGCTTCCTGAGCTTCCTCAAGAGACACCGTATCTCCTACCTTTCCTGTTGCAACTGGTTTACCGCTTACAAAAGGGACCTGACCTGATGTAAACAGACAGTTTCCCACCCGTCTCACAGGAACAAAGATCATATCAGATTTAGAAGTCTCCGGAAGCTTAATACCTGCCTGTTCTATCTTTCTTTCAATTTCCATTTCTCCGTAATTCCTTTCTAACGCTTACTGAACCTGCTTTTCTTTTCTTGCTGCAATTTCTGCACGCATCATCGGCAGCTTTTTCTCGATTTTTGTCAAATAGAGGAACAACACTAACATAATTCCATAGATGACCGCCTCTGAGGTGATGGTCATGTGGAAGAAAATATTCACAATGTTTTCCGGCTGTGTAGCTGCATTAGGATCGAATCCAATCAAACCAATGACATAGGCTGCAATGGAACCACCAAAGGCTAAACCGATCTTTGTTCCGATTCCATATGCACTCATTACTACGGCCGTATTCTTTCTTCCGGTTTTCCACTCTCCATAATCCAAAGAGTCCATCAGACACTGCGACAGAATATTAGTGGCCAGTGAAGCGCCTGCAACAGCGATTAATCCTCCTGCAATGTATATCTTTGGATTGGAAACATGAATAATCACCAGAATCAACATCGTCACTGTATCAATAGCAGCCCCTAAAACACCAACTCCGGCATTTCCCAGCTTCTTATGTAACGGCACCATAAGGAGCGTTGCACCAATGGTGAAAATTACGCCGACAGAAGTTGTAACAGACATGATGTTTGCATTTCCCAGATTGTAAGTACAGAAGTACAGCAGCATGGAACCTTGCAGAGATGAGAACAACATTTTAACGACCTGAATCAAGAATACAACGCCGGACACCTTGTTCTGTACCAGGGCAGCGAACATTTCTTTTACAGTCGGAGCAGGTGCATTTTCTCCTTTTTCTTTATCATAATCGTTGATCTCATATCCTCTGCACCCAAGAATTCCCAAAAAGCCCATCAAGAGGTATACGCATGCGTAGATCGCTGCCAGTTTGGTAAACGCAGTTGCCGGATTTGAGGTGGAAAGCATCGCAACAAGGGGCATTGTGACCGCTGGCACGATTGCATTTAAAATGCTGCTAGCAACTCCTCCGTATGTGCCAAGTTTTACTCTTTCTGTTCTGTCTGTTGTCAGCTTCGGCTGCAGGGCATTCATTGGTATCGAATAAGCGGTCTGCGACATGCCGAGGCAAATAAAGGTTGCTGCCGCCCAAACTACTTTCATGGTATAAGACAGATTCGGCGCGGAATAACATAGTACCATAAAAATTGCGATTGGAATCAGGGCCCGCTTCATCCACCACAAACAGGTTCCACCTGGTTTGTTCGACTTTTCTACCAGCGATCCCATCAGCGGATCGTTGATAAAGTCCCAAACTCTTGCGATCAGGATGATAGTACCTGCTACACCGCCAGACAATCCCACTATGCTGACATAAAAATATAGCAGAAAATACATTTGAATTAACATCTGAATCGTCGGCGCTACTGAAGCGACCGAATAACCTAGTTTTACCCGCATAGGCAACTTGCGGTTTGTGTCTTGTGTGTTCATTTTTTTCTTTCCTTTCTTAGATAACATTTATAATTAGAAATAATTGATAACAATACTATTTCAGCACATCTGTCAAGGCCTGCACTGTAAGAAGCACTTGATCCGGGCTATTGTAATAATGAAAAGAAATACGCAAATACCCTTCTCTTATATGTGCATAGATTTTTTTATCAGCAAAGGCGTTTTTCATCTGCTTCGTTCTGTCTTTATCAAATTTCAGGCAGATGACACCGGACCAGTGTTTGCAGTCCTTACTTCCCAAGATCTGTACTTTATCCTCTAAAGGAGAAAGCCCTTTACGAAATAAGTTCTCCAGCCTCAGACAGTGACTGTAAACCCTGTCGATGCCGATTTCAAGAAGCAGTTCTATGCTCTTTCCCATGGCTGTAATGCCATAAGAGGAGACCGAACCTCCCTGTATAGCCTCTAAGCCCTGCCTGTAAGGAAGCACTGGTATCTGCATCATATTTGTCATGGTTTCCTCATCATATACAATATTGTAGTCCGAGTATACTTCAGGCTTCAGCATTGGCTGCAGCTTCGGACAGCAATATACAAATCCTGATCCAAGAACTCCCAATAGGCCCTTAAAGGCGGCCGTACTCAGGTAATCGATATTCATTTTTTCTACATCGACCGGTACTCTGCCCAGCGCCTGAATAGCATCTACTGCAAATAGAATGCTTCTCTCTCTGCAAATCGCTCCGATCTTTTCGATATCCGGCATGAAGCCTGTGTGATTATGTACAAAAGAAAGATGCACAACTCTCGTTCGCTCTGTCATCTCATTTAGGATATCTTCTGCCGAGAATGTCCCGTTTTGCGTTTTAATGAGTTTAAGCCTGATACCCTCTGCCTGTCTTTGACCCCATCCCAGCAGAATCGTTGGATATTCGATCGCAGTCGAAATGATTTCATCTCCCGGTTGTAAATTCAGCGATTTTGCGAGCAGCGATGTCCCCTGCGTCGTATTCACCGTAAACATGATGTTAGCCGGATCCGTATGAAGCAGTCTTGCAACATCTGCCTGTACCCTTATCCTCTGACGTTCATAATCTCCCTCAAGACTCACTCTTCCAAAGCTTTTTGCAAACACATCTTCAAAACTTCTGCAGTGATCCAGGGTTCGCTGTGGCGGCAGCCCCATCGATGCCACGTCTAAATATGTAATATCATTTAGATAGTTATATTCCTTGTAATACTTCGATTCAATCATAAATTTTCTACAGTTTTATCTCTTCATCAATGCCTCAATTTCGCTTACCGTTTTCGGAATATTACTGCTCAGTATTTCACAGCCTGTTTCTGTGATCAGCACGTCATCCTCAATACGGATGCCTAAATCTTTATCCCCAAAATATACACCCGGCTCTATGGCAACGATCATACCAGGAACAAGCTTGCCTTCCTCATCGCCACGTTCTTCATGGCAGGAAAGTCCGATTCCATGGTTTACCATTCCAGGAGTTACATAGTTGATCCTGAATTCACGGATCAGCGTTCCAATGGTTTCTCCATCCTTTAGATAACCGCCTTTACGCAGTTCCTCTGTGAAGTAAGCGTTGGCTTCCTGTCCGCACTCCTGCGCGATTTTTCCAGGTCTCATGCTGGCAATGGTCATTTCCTGCGTCTTGAGCACCACATTGTACCAGTGTGCCTGTTCATCCGTAAAAACCCCGTTTACTGGATAGGTTCTGGAAATATCGCAGCAATAATCATTAAAAAAGGTAGCGATGTCCGCCAGAAATAAATCGCCATCCTTAGCAGTGGCCTCATTGGCATAGAAATTATGCATAATGGTGGTTTCCTTTCCAATTAAAGCCTGCACGATGTCTCCGCTGCCGCCCCGCATCTTAATTTCATGCTCCAGAATGCTCTGCATCTGATATCCTCTGATCCCCGGTTTTAACTGTTTTGCCGCTTCAGCAAGCGCCTCTTGTGTAATATCGATGGCTTTTTGAATCTGTTCAGTTTCCAGTTCACTTTTGCGCAGGCGCATAAAATCAAGTTCTTTGCTTAAGCTTCCGATTTGGACACCCGGATAGGCTCTGGTGATTCTGTCAGCTAAAATATTTTCATATCGCGTATATTTGGTAAATCCGTCAAAGCTGGAGCAAAAATAAATCTTATCTAACTTCATCCAGATGGCTATTGTCCCCAATACATCTTCAAAGTCATCCATGTACATGACTGCCTGGATTCCTGTCCTTTCCCTGTAGTATGCAGGATCAAGGCTTCGACCCAAATAAAATACTTCATTTGCTGTCCTTCTCTTTACGAAAAGATATTCCTGCAGCGCACCATGTGACTTTACCAGCATCAAAAGCCCTTCCGCAATACTCATGCCCGTCAAATAATAGAAATTCTTGTCTGTCTTTTCTCTTTGCGGTATTCCAACGACTCCAAGTTCATCATTGCCACCAAAAGATAGCAGCAGTTGACCGTCTGCTAATTTTTCAGCAATTTTCTCTCTTCTCTTTTTCGCTTCGTTCTGATACATCTTAATATCCTTTCTGTGTTTAATACTTTTCCATCTCAAGAATATCCCCTTACAGTGAAATTGTCAATCCATTTTTTCATATTTACATATTTTTCGCGACATTTTTCGTTTAAATTTAAAATTACAATCATTTTTTTCGTTTTTAAATAATTCAAGTTGAAATTCAAGTTGACAAAAAAAGAAAATTCATCTATGCTGAAAGCAGAAATCGAACACCGCAACAAAAAGCAAGAAAGGACAACCAACATTATGCCTACAAATACAGGTGAATATGTAAAGAAAATAAGAACTGAACAAAATCTGACTTTAAAAGAGCTCAGCAAAAAAAGCGGTCTTTCTGTCAGCTTTCTTTCTCAATTTGAACGTGGAATCAGCACTATTTCCGTGGATGCCCTTCTGGTTCTGGCTGACGCTCTAGGCATCGATTCCCGGGAAGTCATTATGGAATCTCTGGCAACCAGTCAACCGAAGGAAGATTACGTTCTGAGAAGCTATAACCGTCATATACCGCAGATCAGTGCCAATAACCAGATACAGACCAGTCTTTCCTCCTTTGGATATGATAAGAAAATGCTTGCACGTATGTATACTCTTCTTCCGGATGGATCCGAAGAAAAGACACTCCCTGTCGCTCACGAAGGTGAAGAATTCATCTACGTTCTGGAAGGGATTCTTACACTGGAAATCGACAACGTCAGATACGATCTCCATCCTGAAGATACCGCCCATTTTCCTTCTACAAAAAAGCATATGTGGTATAACGAGACCAATCGAAACGTGAAGTTTATTTTGATCAACTATCCTTATTTTAGTAAAGAACAGTCTAATTAGTTTTTCTGCGTGTGTGCACCCTGCCTACACGCTTTTTTAAGAAAAGAGGTATTAGTAATGTATGAAAAAGAACTGGCCGCTTATTTTGAAGCGCACAAAGACGAATTTTTAGAGGATCTGGCCGTCTTAGTTGCGATTCCCAGCGTTAAGACAGAACCATCAGGCGACTGTCCCTACGGCAGGAATACTGCAAAAGCCCTGTCCCAAAGCCTTTCTATCGCAAAAAAATACGATCTGTATACAGAAAACTGGGAAAACTACGTTGGCATCGTTCAAATTGAACCAGGCAGACGCATGCTGGACATCTTAGCCCATTTAGATGTGGTCGCGCCTGGCGACGGCTGGGAAGTAACGAAACCTTACACCATGAAGATATCTGAGGGAAAAGCTTACGGCAGAGGTACTGCCGATGACAAAGGTCCTGCGCTGGCTGCACTTTACGCGCTGCGGGCGATCAAGGATCTGCAGATCCCACTGCGAAACGGCGTTCGCCTGGTGCTTGGAACGGATGAAGAGTCCGGAAGCAGCGACCTTCTTCACTATTTCAGTAAAACCGGACCTGCTGCCATGAGCTTCTCTCCTGACGCAGTCTACCCTGTTATTAACGTAGAAAAAGGCAGGTTAAGTGGCAAGGTCACAGGAAGCTTTGCCCATCAACAAATACTGGAAGTCCATGGCGGCCATACGACCAATATTATTCCGGATTCCGCATATGCTGTCCTTCAGAATATTGATGAAGCGAAGCTGACACAAGCAGCTTCCTCTGATCAGATCTCTTATAGCCTTGCCCAGACAGACAAAGGCTACAAGCTGACTGTTCACGGTGTCTCCGGTCACGCTGCATCTCCTGAGGCTTCCGTGAACCCGATCACTGCTTTGCTGCAGCTTCTTTCTGACTGCACAGACTGCGAGGAAATCAAATCCCTGTGCTCTCTCTTTCCTCACGGAGCACATCATGGCCAGGGCTTACATCTCGATCTGGCAGATGATGTATCCGGAGAGCTGACTTTGAGTCTGACTCTACTGGATTATGACGGTCATTCTCTATCTGCAAGCTTTGACAGCAGAGTGCCGATCTGCGCCAGCCGGCAAAAGCTGCAAGCCGCAAGGAATGCCATTTCTGCTGCGGGCTTTTCTTACGATGAACACTTCGTTGCGCCCCATGCAGTTCCCGACAATACACCGTTTATCAACACCCTTCTCGACTGCTACGAAAGCTTCAGCGGCCGCAAAGGTCAATGTCTTGCCATTGGCGGCGGCACTTATGCCCACGGAATTGAAAATGCTGTCGCATTTGGCTGTGCCTTTGGTGACATTGACAATCACATGCACGGGGCAGATGAGTTTGCGGAAATCTCAACACTCCTCATGAGCTGTAATATTTTCGCACAGGCGATCATCCGGCTCTGTGGAAAGCCTTCCATGATTTTACCGAAGGGCAGGATCTATGGAACGGTACTATGGCTTCAACAAGCAGATACCAAGGATGCGTCCCCATTATTCCAGCTGCTTTCCGAGGCGGGAATCGCCGCGATCCCGGTTATCGTGGACAAAAACGGAGAAACAGCTGAAAATCTGGAAATGGTGGAAAACGTACTGGCAGATATCCAAGCGAATGGCGCTCTTTCCGCGCTACCTGTTGCTGTTTCCGGCATCGGCTACGGAGGCTTTATTGCCGGACATCTTCTTGCCAGAAAAAACTGCTTTGCTGCAGGCGCCATTATCAGCGGGCTCACCAATCCGGCAACAGCCTATGGAACCTGCAAAGGCATTACGCTTTCCCAAAATGCCATTTCTGATAATTTTTCCATGATGGATTATCTGAGCCGCCTGACAAAAGAAAGCGTGGTCTATCATTGTGACGACATCCATACGCCACTTCTGCTGCTTCACGGATTTCATGATGAGATCTACGGATTTGAACAGGCAGAGCAGCTTTTCACTTCTGTCAAAGAGCGGCAGCCCCAGTCTGAAATACGCATGGTCGTTTTTCCGACAGGAGATGATAATCTGGCTGAAGATCCTGACTGCAAAGAGAAATACTTTGAAGAACTCATCAGTTGGTTCATGAAATATCTGAAAGGAGAAACCCATGATGAATCATAAAAGACTTCCCAAATTTGAAGATTGCGAAACCATTGAAAGGCTTACAGGCGGTGATTACCTTGCTGTCAGGAACTTAATCGCCTATAGTTCTACAGAAAAGGGTATTATTCTTAAAGATCTTTCCAACGGGGAATCACGTCCTGTTTCCGGCGGTGGAAAAGGTGAACGCCGCCCCGTTTTTTCTCCCGACGGAACCAGACTTCTGTTTCTGTCGCAGCAGAGCGGTCAATTCTGTGTTGTAATTTATAACCTGCAGAGTGCTGAGCTGACTACGATTGTACGTTCAGAAACCCCTGTCGCCGATCCAATATGGTCCCCCGACGGGAGCAAAATCCTTTTTGCCTCCAGCATCAGCGAAAGCGTCAGCAATGTAGCGCCTGCGTGCAATGAGCCTATTGTGATCGAAAATCTCGGATATAAATTTGATGGCCTGGGTTTTCGCACGCCGGATAATGCCACCCATCTTTTCATTGTGCCGTCTGACGGCAGCGCACAGCCTGCGCAGATCACCGCTGGCAACTACGATTATCTGCATCATAACTGGCTTCCTGACAGCAGGCACATCATCTGTGTCAGCAATCGTTTCAGAAACAGGGAAGAATACCTGGGCTACGACCTTTTGAAGATCGAGATCCAAACCGGAGAGATTCTGCAGCTGACACAGAACCTTTGGCTCGTTTCCTATCCGAATCCTCTGCGCCCGGTCTGCACTCCTGACGGACAGTTTATTATCGCGGGGATCATGGATGCGAAGTATGCGAAGACCATCAGCACCGGTACATTCCCGGAAACATATCTGTACAAGATCGCAGCAGATGGTTCAAGCAGCCATCAGATCTTTTTTCCCGATGAAAATTGTTACCAGTGCGTCCAGTTTCCATATAACGCAGGCTCCGGAATGGGACTTGATAAGCTGCAGATCAGCGACGACGGCGCCTTTGTTCTCTTTCACAGCGGCTGGCAGGGGCAAGGCGGGCTGTTTCGCTTACCTTTAGACGAAAGCACTGGCGGTCATGCACAGCCTATTGACAGAGGAAAACACGCTTATCACGGTATCAGTAAAATTCAGGATGGAAAGGTGCTGGTCAGCGTATGTGAGGATACGTTAGCGGAAGCCTATGCCCTTGTAGATATCGATGAAGGATGTATCATTAAAAAGGTTGCTCAGTCAGCAGAGGAGTTTTTACAGGATGTTTCTCTCAGCCAGCCAACGGATTTCTCTGTTCCTACTTTAGATGGCTGCAGTACTGTTCACGGTTGGGTTCTGCCGCCCCACAATATGGAAGAAGAAAAGAAGTATCCGGTAATCCTCTATATCCACGGTGGTCCTCACCCATTTTACACCTATGCTCTGACTTTAGAACACCAGGCCTTTGCTGCAGAAGGCTTCGGCGTCATTTGCTGTAATCCAAGAGGTAGCAGCGGCTACGGCTGGAATCACCAGAATATGGGAGATGGCAGACGTACAGAGCCTTATTATGACTGCCTGCAATTTGTAGATGAAGCCATTCGCAGATTTCCCTGGATTGATGAAAACCGCATGGGCGTCACCGGCGGCAGCTATGGTGGTTATATGACCAACTACATCGCTGCTCATTCTAAACGTTTCAAAGCATATATTTCCCAGCGAAGTCTTGCTAACGATCAGATCTCATATGCCAGCTCTGACGAAACCGGCAGCAGCGCAGGCTTTGATTCTTTCCCTCAGTTTATGATGGAAAATTTAAAAAGATCTGTGGTATCCTATGCGGAAAACATCGACCGACCATTTCTGATCCTTCACGGCGCCGATGACTGCAGAACACCTGTGGAAGCTGCAAAGCAGCTATATACAGCTATCCGTGACATCCATCCGAATCTTCCTGTTAAACTGGTTTTATATCCGAATACTGGACATTCTCAGCCAGAGGATCCTGCCATGCTGCAAAGCTACTATAATGAAATGGTATCCTGGTTTCGCAAATATCTATAAAGCTCCAATCGAAAGGGGCCGACAAGCAGCCCCTCTCTCGTCACCGTACCTGCTGTTCGGCATACAACGGTTCAATTCAAATATTAGTCCAGACAGCTGAGAGGTTCCCACTTTGCGGGAAAGCCACAAGCAGTACTTCTCTTACTTCGGGTATTTGCACAAGATGGTGGGATAGAATTGGGTGGGCTGAGATGGTGGTCTGCACAGATTGGTGGGCTGACTTGGTAGGATGCCAGTCTCTCCACCACATTATGCAAAGAAAATAAAGAGGAGATATGCCTGCGTTTTTAGCAGATATGTCTCCTCTTTTTTCAGTTTTCCTTTATCATAGAATTACCAATAATATTCACAAAGGAGAAACTGATATGAATAACGATATCATAAAATTATTGAATTTAGAAGATGATTGTGTAATCAATTCTATTAACATCTCGGCTAACCAAACTAAAACCATTTCTCTTTCTAAACTTCCCTCCGAAAAATACTGTCCTATCTGCAATTTTAGAATGCATTCCAAATGCTTTAAAAAACGGGAGAAACGCCTCCACATCACTTTCCAGCTTATCCCACACAAGGTTAATCTGGGCTTCAACATATTCTCTCACATTTTGATCAGAGAACACATTTAAAAGAATATTGCTGCATTCCCAACGAATAAACATTTTATACCCTTTATAGCTTAAGTAGGCATCACAAAGATTTTGAAAAGCCCCGCCATCCATCTGATCAATTCGATTTTTGATATCTGTTAGCTTCGACATTGTTGTCCCCCACAAACAAAATGGTCATAGCCATCGTTTTGTAAAATTCAATTATATTTTAGCATCGCTGTCCATTGTACACAATTAAATTTCCTGAACATAGGTACAAATTTGAATATAAATCGAAATTTGAATGCCTCATTTTTGAGTTCCAGATTTCAATCTGTTTTCTATGCCGAAAACCTAGGATCTAAACCACCTGTTCAGGGTTCCCTCTTTTATAGAAATGAGACACCCAAAATGAAAACCGAAAAATCGCAGTGTAAAATAAGATTACTCCAATCGGAACCCGGAATTCTCACATGATTGAGAATTCCTTTTCTTTTATCCAGTATTCCAACTCTGCCTGCTCTGCGTCTCATATTGCAGTGGAGCTCCGCTTGAAACTGTTGCCGCGAGAAATTTCTGCTCTGCTCTTTCTCTGCTTTTTTATTCCTCCTTTGCCGTAGTGCAGACACTGCTGACATACAATTCTTTCACAAGCTGAGAACCATATATTTTTCCGGCTTTTCCCCTTTGATTTTGGAGGGTAACAATGATCTTATTCGTACCATAAATTTGTCCGTTGTCGTCACAACTTGTGGATCTGCGCTTTCAACGCCTTTCGTCGCCTTGCTGAAGCGTATCGCTTTTCTTGCTGTGGAGAATATAGTTGCCGAAAGCGTATGAGATGGAATAATTAGCAGTCTAATCGTTTTTCCAATTTGCGGATATTTCTTTTTGCCTTAGGCGCCGAGAAAGATTGAAAAATGTTCAAAACAATGGTAAACTGGAAGAAAAGTTCGTCCAAACAGTTATCAGGTAACTCGGCAAAGGAATTGGCATATGGACATAGAAAAAACGATGGTTCTTATTAAAGGCGAGGATAAAACAAAGTTTATTACGTCCATTTCCTGTGGTCCTTCTCCCCAAATAATAATTGTGGAATATAACGGCGGCTCTTCTTATTCATATAATGCGAGCAACGTGACAGTTTTGGTAGACCCCGAAAGTGAAGATCTGGACGGAAGGGTCGCTTACGTAAACGGAATGCCCGTTTATGAACCTCGACTCATTCTTAACTTTAAAAAACTAAGCTCTGAATTTAAATTCCAGAACCGCAATCTGGAATGCCGCAGACGAATAATATATAAGAATGGCAGTTCCAAAACCGTACTGTTTCGGGAACTATCATTCTTGAAAGATAGCTGCTCTAGTGAGAGTGCCAGACAAACCTTGTCCTATTTACGCGAAATTTCAAAGTATACGGCTGCCGATCCGACTCAAGAGGTATTTTTAGAACAAGAAATGCAGCAGCTGACTTTTATCCACCCAGAAAGTGTTTTGGGACGATATTTGAACGGCCAGCCAATTGAAGATCTTACACTGCCTGTAAACGGTATCATTTTCCCGTTCCGTTTTAATCTTAGCCAAAAAGCAGCTCTGGAAAATGCCCTTACACACTCTTTGTCGGTGATCGAAGGGCCGCCGGGTACGGGAAAAACACAGACCATTTTAAACATCCTTGCAAATCTTGTCGCCATTCAAGGGAAAAGCGTAGCGGTGGTTTCCAATAACAACGAGGCTGTTAAGAATGTTATTGAAAAAATGACAAAAGGTGGATATGGCTTTCTCACAGCCTTGCTTGGAAACAAAGCCAATCAGGATGCTTTTTTTGCCAATTCACCTGTAGCCGAAGTGGCGGATTGGGATTGCGATGAAAGCGAAGATGAACTCATTCAGATCATTGAAAACCTCCATGTGCGTCTGGCCACGCTGCTGGAGATAGATAGAAAAAGAGCACAGTTGAAGCAGCAACTGCAAGCCTGGCAATTGGAGCAGGAGCATTTCAACGAATACTATATTCGCCAGAATGTCGCTGAAGTCGAAAAACTCCCTCTATTAAGAGCAAATTCCGATAGAATCATTTCATTTTTAGCAGAAACCTCTTTGGCCAAGGAACAGGAATACTCAGAAAAGTTGATATATAAAGTAAAAATGCTCATCAAATACCGTGGTTCTTTTCGAAGTCTAAAGCGTTATGAGGCTTCTGTGTTACTGCAGCTTGAACGGGCGTTTTATCAAAAGCAAATCCAAAAAATTAAGGATGAGATTGCTGAGACGGAAAGCAAGCTGGAACATGCGTCTTTTGACAAGCTTCTGGAAGAACATCAAAACTATTCTGAAAAGCTGTTTCGCAAATGCCTGTACCAAAGCCACAGCAAACTATCGGCTGGCGGTTTTACCAAGAAGAATTTTAAATCTAGATTTCAGGAGTTCATCAGAGCGTATCCTATTATTCTCAGCACGACCCATGCTATACGCCATTCTATTCCAAAGGACTATTTACTTGACTATGTTATCATAGATGAAGCATCACAGGTAGACTTAATAACCGGTGTGCTGGCTTTTTCCTGTTGTCGAAACGCTATTGTTGTTGGCGATATAAAACAGCTTCCGCAGATAACCAATCAAAAAATAAAAGAGACATTAAAAAGTGCTCCGCCTGCCCCTGTATACGACTATTTTGAGCATAGCATCTTATCCTCCATAATCAGTTTGTATGGAAAAACCTTGCCCCGTGTAGTTCTCCGCGAGCATTATCGCTGTCATCCTCAAATCATTGAGTTTTGCAATCAAAAATATTATAACGGCGATTTGATTCCTTACACCAGTCCAACTTTATCGAAAATGCCATTGGTGCTGTATAAGACGGTGGAGGGCAACCATATGCGCAAAGTTACACGAGGGAAAGAGAAAGGAAAATATAATCAACGCGAGTTGGATGTAATTGTGGAAGAAGTCCTGAACAACCCGGACCTTGCAGCAGACAGCAGCAAAATAGGTTTTGTAACGCCTTATCGGAAGCAAGCTGATACAGCCGGCCGTCAATTGCCGAAAGGAATCGAAAGCGACACAGTACATAAATATCAGGGACGCGAAAAAGACTTGATGATATTATCTACTGTACTGGACAATTCCTGGATGGAACAGCGCAGTTTGGAATTTGTAGACGATCCCCACATGGTAAATGTGGCAGTGTCCCGGGCAGTAAGGCAATTTGTGCTCGTCACAGATCACGATTTGTTTTTCAAAAAGGGAAAGAACATTGGCGACTTGATTCGGTATATGCAATATAGCACGCTTGACGAAAACATTATTGAAAGTCAGGTGGTATCCGTCTTTGATCTGCTGTACAAGCAGTATTCCCGAAAGCTTCTTCCTCTGAAAGTAAAAATGAACCCAAAAGCACGTTTTCAGTCGGAAGAAGCGCTACGCGTATTGCTGGAGGAAATTCTTGCACAGCCGAAGTATAACCGTTTTAGTTACGTACAGGGCATGCTGCTGCGTAACCTATTGAACTCTTTGAAAAACCTCAGCGATGAAGAAATCACCTATATCAATAATCGTGCTTCACTGGACTTTGTCGTATTTTATAAGCAGGACAAAACTTGTAAACTGGTGGTAGAGGTGGATGGCTTCTCTTTCCACGAAAACAGGCCGGAGCAGCTTCGCCGTGATGCATTGAAAGACGCCATCTTGACAAAAAACAACATTCCATTTTTGCGACTTGCGACCAACGGCAGCGGAGAGCGGGAGCGGATTATTCATGCCTTGCAGTAGACGAAAAAAGGTTGAGCTTTGGAATATCCAAAAGCAAAACTATAAAATCACGTTGCAAAAAAATAAATGCAAATCTCTTCTGAACCCAGAAGTCTCTCTTTTTCGCAGGTATCTTTTTTGTCAAAATAACGCAATGAAAACCCGCATGAACGCTGATGTTCTGCGGGTTTTTGATTTGTTTGTAACACACTTTATATTTTGAGCCCCCGCTTTCCGGCTGATTGGTCGGGCAGCAGACTTTTCAAAAGAAAAAAGATGAACAGGAATGGTAACCCCGTTCCTGTTCACTGAATTATTGGAATTCTAAAAATAGACCACTACCACCACTAATTGGTCAATAGAGCCATTTTCATTTTCTCCACATATTCTCCGATGTATTTCGGCGCGTCCTTTCCATACTGTTCAAGCAGCTTGATGATTGCTGAGCCGACAATGGCACCGTCAGAGATATTCGCCATTTTCTTTGCCTGCTCGGGTGTGGAAATACCAACGGCTTGCCGAAATCATGCGGGAAATTTGCATTTTGATACTCAAAATTATTAGGTGCCGGGTGCGCCACCATCGTTTTGAAAACACCGTATCGTAACCTCCTTTGAAAAAGGAAAAACTCCTTTGACGTTATATCTTCCGTCAAAGGAGTCTCAAAAAAAACGTCCTTGACAGAAATATACTTTCTGTCAAGGACGAACAAAACACTTATCCGCGGTGCCACCTTGATTCACGGCATGACCCGTGCACTTAGCAGGATACCTACATATCCCCGGCAAATGACGTCTGCCTGCAACGTCGCAGAATACTTTGTGAAATCACATTTGACTGCGCCCTCAGCGGTCCATTTGACAACTTGTTTCTTACCTGACTCTCAGCAACACAGGCTCTCTGTAAAGGCATCGTTATCGTTATCTCCGCTTCAACGGTTTGAATTATTAAATTTGCATGAATTATAGCACGCATATTTCAGCTTGTCAACACGTATTTTTTATTTCAACATAAAACAATATAGACGAGATATTTACGACCGCGGAGGAGAACCAACGATTCCATCCCGCAGCGGAAACAAGTTTCAGTGTCACTGCGGCTTTTGCTGTTGCGTTTACGGGCTGCCAAGCCTGTATTTGAAATCTCTGTAGCCGAACGACGCTAACTTGCGGATATCGCCGTCCGCTGTGCGGGAATAAATGCCGGGCAGGGGCATTCCGTTGAAGGTATTGTTTTTGCAGGTGGTGTAGATTGCCATGTCACCAAAGACGAGCAGGTCGCCGACCGCGGGCACAGCGTCGAAGCTGTAATCGCCGATGACGTCGCCTGCAAGGCAGGTTGGGCCGGCAAGGCGCACCGTGTACGGCTTCTCCCCCGGCTCACCGGCGCCGAGCAGCGGCGGGCGATACGGCATTTCGATGACATCCGGCATATGACAGGCGGCGCTGGCATCGAGAATTGCGATGGTCGTCTCGCCGTTTTGCACGACATCGAGCACACGGCTGAGGAGGTACCCGGCGTTTAACGCGCAGGCTTCTCCGGGCTCGAGATACACGGTGACATTCCAGTCCTGCAGCGCGCGGCGGATGCAGCGCTCCAGCGTTTCCATATCGTAGTCGGGACGCGTGATGTGGTGGCCGCCGCCGAAGTTGAGCCACTGCATTTTGGGCAGCAAATCGCCGAACGTTGAAGCAACGGCGTTTAAGGTCGTTTCCAGTGCGTCGGCATCCTGCTCGCACAGCGTGTGAAAATGAAGGCCGTCGAGCAGTTCGGGCAAATGCGCGTCTTCTTGAACGGCTTTATCCCACTGCGCACGGGTGGTGCCGAGGCGGCTGCCGGGCGCACAGGGATCGTAAATTTCGTGTCCCTCCTGCGTAGAGCACTCCGGGTTGATGCGCAGACCGACGCTTTTGCCCGCAGCTTTTGCTTTGGGCGCGAACTTTTGCAGCTGTCGTGGCGAATTGAACACAATGTGATCCGCATAGCGCAGCAGCTCGTCCATTTCGTCCTCACGGTAGGCGGCGCAAAACACATGCACCTCGCCGCCCGGCATTTCTTCAGCGCCGAGCCGCGCTTCAAACAGGCCGCTCGCTTCCGTACCGGCCAAATGCGGCGCGAAAATCGGATAAAGATCGTAATTGCTGAACGCCTTCTGTGCCAAAAGCACCTTGCAGCCCGTGCGCTTTTGCAGCGCGCCGAGCACCTCTGCGTTATGCTGCAGGACGGCCTCGTCCATGAGGTAGCACGGTGTGGACAGCGTTTTAAATTCCGGCGGAATTTCGCCGTTGATGCCCGCAAACGGTGGGCGTGTATCCAGTAAGTTCATCAGTCCACCAAAGCCGGATCGTGGTTTTCGCTGCGCGGCAGGCCGTATTTATCAAGGGCATCGAGGAACGGATCCGGATCAAACTCCTCGACGGTGTAGACACCGGGCTTTGTCCACTTGCCGGTGAGCATCATCAGCGCGCCGCACATGGCCGGCACGCCGGTGGTGTAGCTGATAGCCTGACTGCCGACCTCGCGGTAGCATTCCTGGTGGTCACAGACATTATAGATGTAGTAAGTCTTCTCTTTGCCGTCCTTTTTGCCTGTGAAGATGCAGCCGATGTTCGTCTTGCCCTTTGTGTGCGGGCCGAGGCTTGCGGGATCCGGCAAAAGTGCTTTGAGAAACTGGATCGGCACGATCTCCTGACCGTTGTAGTGAATCGGTGTGGTGGAAAGCATGCCGACGTCTTCGAGGCAGCGCATGTGGTCGAGGTAGCTCTGACCGAACGTCATGAAGAAACGGATACGCTTGACTTCCGGCAGGTTTTTGCCGAGGGACTCGATCTCCTCGTGGTGCAGCAGGTACATGTCCTTCTGGCCGACCTGATCGAAGGTATACGCGCGCTTAATGCTCATAGCCGGGATTTCGACCCAGTGGCCGTTTTCCCAATAGCTGCCGGGCGCAGAAACCTCGCGCAGGTTGATCTCCGGATTGAAGTTTGTCGCAAACGCATAACCGTGATCGCCGCCGTTGCAGTCCAGAATATCGATGGTATCGATGGTATCGAACTCGTGCTTTTTAGCGTAGGCGCAGTACGCCTGCGTGACGCCCGGGTCAAAGCCGCAGCCGAGCAGTGCGGTGAGGCCGGCCTCTTCAAACTTCTTTTTGTATGCCCACTGCCAGCTGTAATCGAAGTAGGCGGAGAAGCCTGCTTCCTTGCAGCGCTTTTCGTAAATGGCGCGCCATTCGGGGTCATCGGTGTTCTCCGGCTCGTAGTTTGCGGTATCCATGTAGTTAACGCCGCAGGCGAGGCAGGCATCCATAATGGTGAGATCCTGATACGGCAAGGCGATGTTCATGACGAGATCCGGCTTGTAGCTTTGAATAAGGTCACAAAGCTGCTGCACGTCGTCTGCATCGACCTGTGCCGTGGTGATTTTTGTTTTGGTGATGGGCGCAAGCTTTGCGGCAAGCGCATCGCACTTGGACTTTGTGCGGCTTGCGATGCACAGCTCGGTGAAAACTTCGCTGACCTGACAGCATTTGGAAATGGCGACACCGGCTACGCCGCCGCAGCCGATAACGAGAACTTTGCTCATGATGATGCTCCTTTTATATTTTTAGTTTGATAATTTATACATTTAAGGCCAATAAGAGCTCGCGCAGGACTTTGCAGGCCATGGCGGTGGAAACGCCGCTTGCGTCCAGCATGGGGGCTAACTCGTTGACATCTGCGCCGATGATGTTCGTTTTTGACACGGTGAGAATGGCGTTTAAAAGCTGCATGAACGTCACGCCGCCCGCCTCCGGTGTGCCGGTGCCGGGAAAGCACGAGGGGTCAAGGCAATCGAGATCGATGGTGAGGTAAACCGGAACCTGCGTGCGGCACAGCTCTGCCGTGAGTGCTTCGAGGCCCGAGAAATCGAACTTATGCATTTCGGTGTGCGTCTTCGCAAACGTGAACTCTTCCCTGTCGCCGCTGCGGATGCAGAACTGGTGAATGCGGCCGTCGCCGAGAATGTCATGGCAGCGGCGCAGCACGCAGGCGTGGCTTAATTCGGCGCCGAGGTAATCCTGACGCAGGTCGGCGTGGGCATCAAAGTGAATGATGTGCATAGCGGGATATTTATGCGCCGCCGCACGAACAGCGCCGAGCGTGACAAGATGCTCGCCGCCGAGCAAAAGTGGGAATTTGCCGTCTTGCAGGATCGTTTCCGCGCGCGCTTCGATGTCTTTGAGGGCGCTTTCGCTGGAGCCGAAGCACAGCTCCATATCACCGCTGTCAAACACCTTGATGTCGGTTAAATCTTTATCCTGATACGGGCTGTATGTCTCAAGGCCGTAGCTTTCGTGACGCATGGCGGCGGGGCCGAACCGTGCGCCGGGGCGGTAGCTTGTGGTGGAATCGAACGGCGCGCCGTACAAAACGATATCGGCATCCGCGTAGCTGCTTTCGCAGCCGATGAAAGTTTCAATATTCTGGTGCAGCATTATTTTTCCTCCACTTCCCGCAGCATTTCCTCCAAAAATGCCGGCAGATAAAATGCGCCGACATGCAGACGAGTGGTGTAATAGCGCGTGCGCATATTGAGCGCGTTCCACTGGTTGGCATCAAGGTCGTTGATTGGGTGATATTTCTTGCTTGCAAAGCCGAAAAGCCAGTAGCCCGCGGCGAAGGTGGGAATATGCGCCTGATAAACCTTGCTGATGGGGAACGTCGTTGCGATGCGCTGGTGGCTGCGCTGCATGGCAGTGGCATCCTCCGCATAGAACGGGCTGCCCTGCTGGTTGACCATGATGCCGTCCTCACGCAGAGCATTATAGCAGCTTCCGTAAAATTCGCGGGTGAAAAGCCCCTCGGACGGGCCGAACGGGTCGGAGGAATCGACGATGATGAGGTCGTACTCATCTTCACACTTGCGAATGAACTTCAGCGCGTTTTCGTAGTAGATATGTACACGGCGGTCGTCCATGCGGCAGGCGTTGCTCGGCAGGTAGGCGCGGCAGGCCTCGATGACCTGCGGGTCCATCTCGACGAGGTCGATGCGCTCTACGCGGTCGTAGCGGGTCAGCTCGCGCACAACGCCGCCGTCGCCTGCGCCGATGACGAGAATGTCCTTTGCATTGCGGTGCACGGACATCGGCACATGGGTGATCATTTCGTCGTAGATAAACTCGTCGCGCTCCGTGAGCATGACATTGCCGTCCAGCGTCAGCACGCGGCCGAACTCCGGCGTTTCAAAAATATCGATGCGCTGATAGGCGCTTTGCTTTGAATATAACTGGCGGTCCACACGGATGCTGTGCTTAACATCCGGCGTGTGAAATTCCGAAAACCACATTTCCATTTTTGTCCCTCCTTATGCAAGCACGTTCAGGCGGAGGATATCGGGATCCTCCGGGCCGGTCATGCTGCAGCCTTTGGCTTTGGCGTATTCGATGTAATCGAGGATCTCCGCCGTGATGCGTTCGCCCGGCGCCAAGATCGGAATGCCCGGCGGGTAGCACATGACGAACTCGCTGCACACCATACCCTCCGTCTCGCGGAGCGGCAGGCTCTTTTTCGGTGCGTAGAACGCCTCCTGCGGACTGGCGGCAACCTCGGGGTCGATGTACTCCTGGCTCAAAAGGCCGGTGCCGTCCGTGCTGTACCGGCGCTTGATCTCGGCCAAAGCACTGACAAGGCGCTCCACCTCCTGTGGGCGGTCGCCGATGGAGAGGTATGCAAGGATATTGCCGATGTCGCCGAACTCGATCTGAATATCGTATTCGTCGCGCAGAATGTCGTAGACCTCGATGCCGGCAAGGCCGATGTCGAGCGTGTGGACGCTGAGCTTTGTCGTATCGAAATCGAACACGGAGTTGCCGTTGCAGAGTTCTTTGCCAAACGCGTAGTAGCCGCCGACGGCGTTGATCTCCTCGCGGGCGTATTCTGCCATATCGGCGACCTGATGGAACACTTTGCGGCCGCGCAGTGCCAGATTGCGACGGGAGATGTCCAGACTGGACATGAGCAGATAGCTGCCCGAGGTCGTTTGGGTGAGGTTGATGATCTGCCGCACATAACCGGCGTGGACATTGGGGCCGATGAGCAATAAGCTCGACTGTGTTAAGCTGCCGCCGCTTTTGTGCATGGAAACGGCCGCCATATCCGCACCCGCCGCCATAGCGGAGACCGGCAGGCCGCCGCCGAAATAAAAGTGCGTGCCGTGTGCTTCGTCCGCGAGGCACAGCATACCGGCATCGTGCGCCATCTGTACGATTGCGCGCAGGTCGCTGCAAATGCCGTAGTATGTGGGGTTATTGACGAGCACCGCCACGGCGTTCGGGTGTTCGCGGATGGCTTTTGCCACCTGCTCGCGCTTCATGCCGAGCGAAATACCGAGGCGATGATCCACCTCCGGGTTGACGTAGACCGGCACCGCGCCGCAGAGCACCAAAGCATTCAAAACGCTGCGGTGGACGTTGCGGGGCAGAATAATCTCATCACCGCGCTTACATGCGGTGAGAACCATGCTCTGTACGGAGCTTGTGGTGCCGCCCACCATTAAAAACGCATGTGCCGCGCCGAATGCATCGGCGGCAAGCTCCTCCGCCTCCCGAATGACCGACACCGGGTGGCAGAGATTATCGAGCGGCTTCATACTGTTGACGTCCAACCCGACGCACTGTTGACCCAGAAAGGCGGCCAGCTCCGGGTTGCCGCGGCCGCGCTTATGACCCGGCACATCAAACGGCACCACGCGCATGTTGCGGAATTTTTCGAGCGCTTCATGGATTGGTGCGCGGCGCTGGTCGAGCTTTGCGCGTTTTACATTTTCGTTCATCTTTTCCCTCCGTTCAAAGCCCTTTGCAAAACAAAAAACGCAAGCCCGGCACGTAGGTGCAGAACTTGCGTTTGAATCGCTTATTTTTTGGGCGCATGTTCTCGGAACATAAAAACATGGTATCCCGGAAAGCGGAGCGTTTCAGAGTCTATATAGCAATTAAACTTTTACTACTCTTATTGACGTTTCACAAGTCTGCGTTTTAGCGCAATTTCATGGTTGCAAAGGAACCATCTTATAAAATCTGAGCTTTTTAACTCAGTCAATAAGGCAGCCGAAGCTGCCGGTCGGCAGTGGACCCGGCTGTCCGTATGGCCTTAGCCCAAAAGGGCGGTCCAAAAGTAAAAATTGCTTTGAAAAACTCTTACATCTCACTTCGTCTTTCAAAATCGATATGAGTATATCATAAACGACAAATCGTGTCAACAAAAAATTTGGGGCCGCATTATTTCCAGCCGCGGGCGGTGGGGTCAAGCATTTCGGCTGCGGAATATATGAGCGCATTGCAGACGGCGGCGGCTATGGTGCTGCCGCCCTTGCGCCCAAATGCGACGATGGCGGGGACATGATGCTTTTCGCACACGGCGAAAATGTTTTCTTTGCTCTCGATGACGTTCACAAAGCCGACCGGCACACCGATGACGAGCGCGGGGCGCAGACCGTTTTCGATCTCCTCGGCAATGGCGAACAGCGCGGTGGGCGCGTTGCCGACCGCCAAAATCGCGCCGGGGTATTCTTTTGCAGCCTTGTGCATGGCGGCGACGGCGCGCGTGGTGCCGCTTTCTTTTGCGCTTTGGGCGACTGCGGGGTCTGCCATGAAGCACAGGGCTTCCCCATTCAGCTTTTTGAGACCCGGCTTGGAAACACCTGCGAGCGCCATATTCGTATCGGTGATGATCGTGGCGCCGTTATGCAGCGCTTCTATGGCTTTTTGCACGGCATTTTCGGTAAAATGCAGCGTTTCGGCGTACTCGAAATCCGCCGTGGTGTGAATAACACGCTTGACGACGGCGAGATTTTCCCTTGGTATCCGGATATGCCTCTCTTCAAGCTCTTTTGCGATAATCTGCATGCTGGTGCGCTCAATATCGGCAGGCAGATGATGCTGCGGGATCATGCTTTGCACCCCCTCGGGTTTTCCATGCCCATGGCGCGGTACACGGCATCCATATCGAGGCTGTTCCGCACGCCGTCGGCTAAAATGTCGAGCTGCTCGCGGCGGTATTCCTCCATGGAAACAGGCACGGCGGCTGCGGGATCTATCCCCTTGCGGGCGCAGAGGTATTCCGCAAGCTTTTCGGTCAGCTCGCCGTTGTCAAAGAGACCGTGCAGATACGTGCCGAAGACGTTTTGATTTGTGCAGCCCTCTTTTGTGCCGTCCGCATGCGTACAGAACGGCTCACCGCGGACGATCGTATTGCCTGTGTGAATTTCGTAACCGGTGAGCATCGCCCCTGTAAACGGCGCGGCGATGACTTCGCCTGTGACCTGCGCGCGATGCTTTTCCGTACAGAATGTCGTTTCTGTCGGCAGTAAATTCAAGCCGCGAAGCGTTTGCGGGCGACCGCTTTCGGAGCCATCCGGGTCGTGCAACGTCTCACCGAGCATCTGGTAACCGCCGCAGACGCCAAGCACCGGCGTCTCTTTCGCGGCGAGCTTTAAGATGACGGCTTCGAGTCCCGACTGGCGCAGCCAGAGGAGATCCTCAACCGTGTTTTTCGTGCCGGGCAGAATCACAAGGTCGGGCGCGCCGAGCTCGCGGGTGTTTTGCACGTAGCGCACATCCATTAAAGGGTGCTGCTCGAGCACCATGAAATCCGTGAAATTTGAAATGTGCGGCAGGCGAATGACGGCGATGTCCAGCGGACGCACGGCGTCTTTTTTTTCAAGGCGCTCGGAAAGGGAGTCTTCGTCCTCGATATCGACGCGCAGATACGGCACGACGCCCAGAACGGGCAGGTGCGTTTTGTCTTCGAGCATGGAGAGGCCGGGGCGGAGAATTTCGACGTCACCGCGGAATTTATTGATGACAAGTCCCTTGATGCGGTCACGCTCGTCCGTCTCCAGCAGCTCTACGGTGCCGAAAAGCTGCGCGAACACACCGCCGCGGTCGATGTCGCCGACGAGCAGAACGGGCGCATCGACAAGCTTTGCGAGCCCCATGTTCACGATGTCATCGGCTTTCAGGTTGATCTCCGCCGGGCTGCCCGCGCCCTCGATGACGATAACGTCAAAATCTTCTGCAAGGCTGTTGTAGGCGCGCAGAATATCGGGAATGAGTGATTTTTTCATCTTGAAATACTGTGAAGCTTTCATCTGGCCGCGCACTTCGCCGTTCACGATGACCTGACTGCCGACATCGCTGCTCGGCTTCAACAAAATGGGGTTCATGCGCACGTCCGGCTCCA
>OBKS01000718.1_pt1 | contig 28942 bp, 29 predicted proteins | sample 1517381 | NCBI WGS metagenome assembly OBKS01 (sample SAMN04571686, study PRJEB22368) | human gut metagenome | biome: human gut; material: stool | host: Homo sapiens | place: Luxembourg | collected 2012-08-03 | reverse complement strand
TCACTGTGACGGTGAACAGTGATTATTATCGCCGGCGGTCGGAGGTCCCGGCGTCAGAACAAAGCACGGCAATGATATTTGGTACTGCGAAAACGTTTTAACTTACACAATCACCTTCAAATTTTGCGTTTTGTTCCAAGAAAACGTTTTAAGTTACACCAAATCGTCAACGCGTGATAATTATGGTGACCGCTGCATCGCACTGGGACTGTCAATCACAATCTTTTGGGGGCAAATCAGTCAGATCCGAGCCCTGCTATTCAGCAGAGTTCTCGGCAGCCTTCTCCGCAGCGAGCGCTTCGTTGAAACACTGGCGGCACAGCGGCTCGTAAACATCCTTCTCGCCGAGAACCACCAACTTGTGACTCTTCGTCAGACGATGAGAATGATTGGCGAGATTACCGCACTTCACACAAATGGCGTGCACCTTCTGCACATCCTCGGCGATAGCCATGAGACCCGGAATAGGACCGAACGGCTTGCCCATATAATCAGTATCCAGACCGGCGATAATTACCCTCTTGCCCCTGTCAGCAAGCTCCTGAGCCACAGCGATAAGCTTCTCGCTGAAAAACTGCGCCTCATCGATACCGATAACCTGAGTCTCCTCCTTGGCATCCAACATCATTTCCGCGTTCTTGATAGGCGTACACGGAATGCTGTGCAAATCATGTGAAACCACATCCATGTCCGAATACCTGGTATCTACAGCAGGCTTGAATATCTCTATTTTCTGATTGGCGAACTGCGCACGTTTGAGCCTTCTGATAAGTTCCTCGGTCTTTCCTGAAAACATGGAACCGCAGATGACCTCGATGCAGCCCGACTTCTTAATACTCTCCGAATACATACTGGTTGATTTTAGCGATGCGAATTTAGTGCTTTTTTATCTTTCCTGCAATCGTGTTCTAAAAACGCCGTCGTAACTGTTTGTATTGTCCTAATAATGATGTATTTTTGTAAGAATCTAAAAAGACTTCGCGATATGGAAAAGAATTCACAGGAACTTCTGGAAGAACTTGTGGCCCGCCTTGCAGAGGTGAGGGGCCAGCTCGATGTTATCCAAAGTAAAGTAGATGAGCTTATGAATCTGAAAGCTCAAGACGCTGACGAACCGGGTGATATCGACATTGACCATGAAGATTTCCTGTCAGATATTGCGGTCGAGGTGCCGGTCCCTGAACAGATTGCTGCGGAGGCGGAACCTGCTGAGCCTGAGCCTGTTGAGACTTCGGTCGAGCCGGACCTTCCTGAGGCTGCGATAGAACCTGACCTTCCGGAGCCTGAACCTTCGGAGCCGGTAGTCGCGAATGAGCCGGAAGAGCCTGCGGACGCCCAAGATGCCGCTGCTCCGGTTTCTGTCAATGCCGATGAGGCAGGTGATGTGAATTCACTTTTTGGTGCAGTGGAAGATGTTCATAAGGCACATCGTAAAGGGCTGAACGACAGGACTGTATCTGTAAAGGCCGTGATGGATATGAAACCAGAAAAGCCGGAGTGGTACACTGCGATTCCCGGCCCTGAGGTGAAAGATATCCGCAGCGCGATTTCTCTTAACGACAGAGTGATGTTCATAACTACACTTTTCAGAGAAGATTCCATGCTTTTCCAGGACGTCGTCTCTAAAGTGAACGCCATGACATCGCTCGACAAAGTGGCTGATTATCTGACTTCTACATTCCCGGAGTGGGATATGTACTCTGATATGGTTTACCGCTTCATGATGGCCGTGCGCAGAAAATTGAGATAGAATATGGAAACGGGAAAACTATATATAGTGCCGACACCCGTCGGAAATTTGGAGGATATGACATATCGCGCCGTGAAGGTGCTTAAGGATGCGGATCTCATTTTGGCTGAAGACACCAGGACGAGTTCCGTTCTCCTGAAACATTACGATATCCAGGGAAAGCTCCAGTCGCATCATAAGTTCAACGAACACCAGACCGTTTCGGTGATAAAAGACAAGATTCTTGCCGGGATGAACGTCGCGTTGATAAGCGATGCCGGTACGCCGGGTATCTCGGATCCGGGATTCCTGCTTGTCAGGACATGTGCTGCGGAAGGCATTGAAGTGCAGACACTTCCTGGCGCGACTGCCTGCATTCCGGCCATAGTTTCGTCAGGACTCCCATGCGACCGTTTCTGCTTCGAAGGCTTCCTGCCGGTAAAAAAAGGACGCCAGACGCTCCTGAAAGAGCTTGCTTCTGAGTCCAGGTCAATGATTTTTTACGAGTCTCCATATCGTCTTGTGAAGACGCTAGGACAGTTTATAGAGTATTTTGGCGCGGAACGTGAATGCTCTGTGGCACGTGAAATCTCCAAGGTGCATGAGGAACACCGTAGGGGAACATTGGAAGAAGTGAAATCGTGGTTCGAGGAGCATGAGCCGAAGGGTGAAATAGTTATAATAGTAGCGGGTGCTACGGACCGCAAGCATGATGAGGACCATGCTCACGGTAAATATAGAAAGGATAGAGTGGCGGAAGATAGAGGGGATAATGAATCAGAAGAAATCTGACGGCAAGAAACGTCCGTCAGCCTCATTCGTAACTGGGGCGATAGCCCTTGCATTTCTTATAACAGGTTATCAGACAGCTCTTTTCGTGCATAGGGCTGCCGCGCTCAAGGTGGTGTCGGACATGACGTCACCCGACACGGTCTTCGTTTATGCTGATGGGGAGGCTTTTGCGGGAGGTAAATCCGGGAGCGGCGACATAGTGTCCGGCCGGAATTCCGTGCGAGCCTCTCGGGGATATTCGGGAGATAAAACTGGAAACCGTGACATGGTTAAGTCTGGTGGAAATCCCACGCGAGTCTCGGGAGGTTATTCGTCAGGCGATTCATGGGATGGCTCTTCATCAGGCTCCCGGAGTGGACGGACTAATTCAGGGGGCGGTTCAAGAGGGGCTTCGATGTCCGGCTCCCATGGAGGTTCGTCGTACGCGGATCGACGTGAACAATCCGGGTCAAATGTCCCGCAGAACTACCGCTATGAAAAGCGCCAAGGGAAACATCCTGATGCTGCAGAGAAGCTGGCTGCCGCTTATACTCCACGCACTTACGAGTCCTTTAGATTTAACCCTAATACAGTGTCTGTTAGTGACTTGTGCCGACTCGGCTTTTCTCTGAAGCAGGCCAATTCCATAGACAATTACCGTAAAAAGGGAGGCCGTTTCAAGCGGAAACAAGACTTTGCGAAATCCTTCGTCGTGGCCGATTCCGTCTACCGGCGACTGGAAAAATACATTGACATACCCCTTCTGGATCTGAATGCGGCGGATTCGGCGGCTTTCGACGAACTTCCCGGCATCGGAGGTTATTTTGCGGCCAAGATGGTGGAGTACAGGGGGCGTCTCGGGGGCTACAGCTGTCCTGAGCAACTGTTGGATATCTATCATTTCGATGCGGCGAAATTGGACAAAATCCGCGATCTGGTGGAGGTGAAAACTCGTCCGGAACCATTCCGCTTATGGTCGCTCCCGGCGGATTCCCTGAAACGTCATCCGTATATAAAGACTTGGCAGACAGCGAAATCGATAGTGTTGTACAGAGAAAACAATCCCCGCGCGGAACTCACCGTCGATGGGCTTGTCCGTGCGGGGATTTTAGATAAGGACACCGGAGCGAAACTGTCCCGATGTCTCATAGAGTCTCCTTAGCGAGCGACAAGAATTGCTTAGTCTTCTACATGCTTGAGAGCTTCGCGAATCTTTGCCTCGATTTCTTCGCTGAGCTCGGCATTGTCAGAGATAAGCTGCTTTGTGGCCTCACGTCCCTGAGCGAGTTTCTGGTCACCATAACTGAACCATGAACCGCTCTTGGTTATGATGCCATATTCTACGCCGAGGTCCACGATTTCGCCTGTGTGTGAGATGCCCTCGCCATAGACGATATCGAATTCTGCTTTCTTGAAAGGAGGTGCCATCTTGTTCTTCACGACCTTCACCTTCGTCCTGTTTCCGAGAGCCTCTTCGCCGTCCTTAATCTGTGTGGTCCTGCGCACATCCAAACGGACAGATGCGTAGAACTTCAGGGCGTTACCGCCGGTCGTGGTCTCAGGGTTACCGAACATCACGCCGATCTTTTCACGGAGCTGGTTGATGAAAATGCAGCAAGTGTTTGTCTTGCTGATGTTTCCGGTGAGCTTTCTGAGCGCCTGGCTCATAAGTCTCGCCTGAAGACCCACCTTGTTGTCGCCCATCTCGCCTTCGATTTCGGCTTTAGGGGTCAATGCTGCCACTGAGTCGATCACGATGATGTCAATGGCGCCTGAACGGATAAGGTTGTCCGCGATTTCAAGAGCCTGCTCTCCGTTATCCGGCTGGGAAATGAGTAATGTTTCCAAATTTACTCCTAGAGCCTTCGCATAAGACCTGTCGAATGCGTGTTCCGCATCTATCATAGCCGCGATTCCGCCTGTTTTCTGAGCCTGGGCGATAGCATGAATCGCCAAGGTGGTCTTACCACTTGACTCCGGTCCGTAAATCTCGATAATTCTTCCTTTCGGATAGCCACCGATTCCGAGTGCATGGTCCAGAGCGATGGAACCGCTTGGTATAACCTGATGTTCATCCCATTGTGGCTGGTCCCCCAACTTCATAATCGTGCCTTTCCCGAAATCTTTCTCGATCTTGTCGATCGTTGCCTGCAGTGCCTTCAGTTTTCCTGAATCTACTGCTTCCGCTCCACTTTCTTTAACTGCTTCTTTAGCCATAATGATTAAATTTTTGTTCTTATTTGCGGATAATTTCCACAATGTTCACAAAGATATGAAAAATAGCGGCAATCGGAACTGAAAAATTCATTAATTTTGTAAGAATGCGATAAAAATATATTTGCCGGAGATTCGGCAGAGATTTACGGAGATACGATATGAGCAAACATAAATTGTTGGGGAAGACCCCGGATGAACTTAAGGAAATAGCTGTGTCATGCGGACTGCCTAAATTTGCTGGCGGTCAGATAGCCCAGTGGCTTTATAAAAAGAAAGTGAAGACCATCGATGAGATGACGAACCTGTCCAAAGCCGGGAGAGAAAAACTATCTGAGCTTTACGAAACAGGTGCCGTGTCTTATTCTGATTGTCATGTTTCATCGGACGGCACGAAAAAATATCTCTTCCCTGTAACTTGCTCATTCAAAGGTGGCTTGTATGATATCGAGAGCGAAGATCCCGGAAAGACAGAGAGCAGCAGCATAGAGGCTGTGATGATTCCGGAGTTGGATCGCAAGACTTTGTGCGTATCTTCCCAGGCAGGTTGTAAGATGGGGTGCAAATTTTGCATGACAGGACGTCAGGGATTCCACGGAAACCTCTCTGCAGCAGATATTTTGTCGCAGTACATTTCTGTGGATGAGGCGGACAGCCTTACCGGAACAGTGTTCATGGGCATGGGCGAACCTCTCGATAACTTCGAGAATGTGAAACGTGCCATCGAGGTGCTGACCGCTGACTGGGGATTCGGATGGAGCCCGAAACGTATAACATTGTCATCCATCGGCGTGCTCCCGACATTGAAAAAATACCTGGATGAGACCAAATGTCATCTGGCCATCAGTCTTCACGACGCCTTCCCTGACGAGAGGGCTGAGCTGATGCCGGTGCAGAAGGCCTATGACCTGCGGGATGTGATCGCCCTGATCCGCAAATATGACTTTACCGGACAGCGCAGAGTAAGTTTCGAGTATACCATGTTTGCCGGGTTCAATGATGACAAACGTCATGCAGATGCGATTATAAGACTCCTCGGAGGCCTCGAATGTAGGGTTAATCTCATCAGGTTCCATAAGATACCGGATTTTCCGTATGTGTCTTCTCCTGAAGGTGTTATGGAAGTGTTCCGTGACAGGCTGAACAAGGCCGGGATAACATCCACCATCAGGGCATCCCGTGGGGAGGATATCTTCGCGGCATGCGGTATGCTGGCCGGAAAACATGGAAAAGCAGAACAATAATTGATATATGAGAAGATTCTTTAAATACCTGACAATCACTGTTGTATTGGCATTGACCTATACCTTGGCGGCAGCTCATGACGAGGAGAAGCTTCAGCCGTTCAGGCCGTATGGGATGAGCGCGTTCAAGGATTCTTTGTCGATGCAGGAATTTCGTGATTATCTTTCCGAAATCAGAAAGACGAGACCGACGGTGGCACTTGTGCTCAGCGGTGGCGGGGCGAAGGGTGTCGCGCATATCGGCGTTTTGCAGTACTTGGATTCGCTGAAAATTCCGGTGGATGTGGTTTTGGGTACCAGTATGGGAGGACTTATGGGTGGAATGTATGCGTTGGGATATTCTCCTGCCCAGATGGATTCCATCGTCAAGTCTTTCGACTGGGATATGGCACTGACTGACAAGGTGCCAAGAAATTATGTGTCTTTCGCGACGAAGAAGTATCGGGAGAAATTTCTGCTGTCCTTCCCGTTTTTCTATGCCCGTAAGGATTATTTGGAGAAGCGCAATGAGGATATCCGATATGCAGCTGCCGAGAATAAGCACGACCAGATTCATTTCGGTGCGGGGAAGGGTGATGCCAATGCGCTTGTGAAGGAGAATCTTTTGGGCAGTCTTCCGTCAGGCTTTGCTTTCGGACAGAATGTGAACAATATATTCAGTTCATTGACAGTGGGTTATCAGGATAATATAAATTTTAAAGACTTACCTGTGCCTTTTGTCTGTGTGGCTACCGAGATGGTAACAGCCAAGCCTAAGATTTGGTTTGACGGTAAGATAAATACTGCGTTGAGGTCCACGATGTCCATTCCGGGAGTGTTTGCTCCTGTTCGTGTGGATGGAATGGTGCTGGTCGACGGCGGCATGCGTGACAACTATCCGACGGATCTGGCGAAGAAGATGGGAGCTGATATTATAATAGGTGTCGATTTGGCCAGCGGTTATAGGGATTATATGTCACTGAATAACCTTGGAGATATCATTTCCCAGGGTATCGATATGCTGGGAAGAGAGTCTTATGAGCAGAATGTCAGCATACCCGATATTACTATAAAGCCTTATCTTCCGGAGTTCAACATGATGAGTTTCGACGACAAGAGCGTTGCAGCGATTATGGAGAGAGGGTGGATTGCGGCTCAGGACCAGAAGGAAGCGCTGGACAGTATCAAGGCACTGATAGGTCCATACGAAAAGAAACTTCACAACAAGAAGGCCATAGATATCAATACGGAGCCGGTCAGGATTTCCAATGTGGAAATTACTGGAGTTTCTCACAGTGAGGCTCGTTATCTTATGGAAAAGATCGGCCTCAATCATGAGAAAAAACTCGGAAAAGGTGCGATCGAGGATGCTGTCGCTACGATTTTCGGGACCAATGCCTTCGATTATGTGACTTATGAGTTGGTGGGTGACGAAGAGCCTTTCGAACTTGTGATACATTGTAAGAAAGGTCCTGTACACCAGTTCGGTATAGGCGGACGCTTCGATACGGAGGAGATTGTTTCCGTTTTGTTGAATTTCGGGTTCAATGTTCATAATATCCAAGGCTCGGCAGTGGATTTGACCGGAAAGGTAGGAACGAATCCTTATGCAAAGGTCCACTATTATTACATGAATCCTGTGGGCCCGACTTTGAATGCCACGGCTTCACTTAACTGGACTGACCGCAATCAGTTCAAACTCGGTTCCGGAGATTATACGGTAGCTTATCTGAAAATCATGGAGGAACTGTATATTTCTAATCTGCATTGGAAAAAATTCGATGTCCGCGCTGGTGTCAGAAACAACTTCTTCAAACTGAACAGCATCATGGCGGATAAAGTAATCGGTGATTATGACCTCGGAATGTTGAAGAATAGTTATTTGTCTGCGTTCATCAATGCTCAGGCCGAGACTTTCGATAACGGATATTTTCCTACTAAAGGCTTCTCGATGGGTTTGGGGTATGAGTTTGTGTTTAAGGGACTTATACATCATATGTCTCCATTTCATGCAGTTAATTTCGACATGAAGGCGGTAGCCCTGTCTAAAGGATGCTTTACACTGATTCCTTCAGTGCATGCGCGTTTCTTGTTCGGGGAAGATGTGGCCTTGCCGTATATGAACCTTATAGGTGGCGCGATGGCCGGAAGATATCTTCCTCAGCAAATTCCTTTTGCCGGAATCAACTATGCTGTAGCTATGCAGAATTATATGACTTCAGTGGGTTCTGATTTCAGATTCAGGCTTTTCAAGAACAACTATCTCACATTAATGACCAATTATGCTTTCGCATTCTCTGACTGGAGTGATTTCAATGATATAAAAAACAATATCACAGCCGTTTACGGTACCGGTCTGAAATATTCGTTTGATTCCATTGTCGGTCCTATGGAGTTCGATGTGCATTGGTCTACCAAGCGGCATAAGCTGGGAGCTTACCTGAATATCGGTCTTTATTTCTAGAGCTATGGAGCAGGATAAGTATAAAAAAGTCCTCGACAAGATTCAGTCCCAATGTGTCAGACGGGAGTATTGTACGTCTGATATCCGTGCCAAGGTCCTGAAGGCCGTGGAAGGGGATGAGGAGATGGCTGATGAAATGGTGGCGTCTCTTGTGGCGGACAAGTTTGTGGATGATTTGCGTTATGCTTCTGCGTTTGCACGTGAAAAATCTGCGATTTCAGGATGGGGTGCGCAGAAAATATCGTTCATGTTAGTGCGTAAAGGCATTGACAAACAGATTATTAAAGATGCTTTGGCGGAGGTGGACGGGGCTGCGGCGACTAAGAAACTGGAGTCTGCGTTAGCTGCCAAGTATCGCTCTTTGGCGGAAGATCCTCAGTGTCGTCTTAAATTGTTGCGTTTTGCGTTGGGGCGCGGTTATGGATATGATGAGGTCAAGTCTGTTGTTGAAAAAATAATGAGAGGTGGACTGGACTGATGATATAGCCGTTTTTCTGGAAAGTGAGGGTTTCGGCTTTTCTGTGGAGGAGAAGTGCGGGATAAAAGAGTTCCGTGTCCATGTGGATTATGCCGGAGGTGGAGATGTATTGCTCGACGCTGTGCCTGCATTGACCCGGACATTGACCTTGGCAGAAAATATTTTGCGGGCGGCGGAGACTCTGAGGCGGGAACCTGGGAAGCGGGTGTTCGTTCCGCAGGATTTTTGGATGGGGCGCGGCGAGATGGTCCGGAAGCGGCTTCTGGCGCAACTGGGTCGGTTCAGGCCGGTTTTTGCGCGGAATACGGTGGTCCGGAGGCTTTCTAAGCCTGAAACGGCAGGTTTTTTGGATGCATGGCATTCTTATGGCGACGCGACTGCGCGGTATCGTTACGGGATGTTCGGAAAAGATGGGGAACTGCTGGCGGTGGCTACTTTTTCTGCTGCGCGCAAGTGGCTGAAGGATAATGGTATAGTTCGTTCGTGCGAGTGGGTGCGTTATGCTTCTTTGCCGGATGTCCGTGTGGTCGGCGGTATGGGGAAGGTGTTGAAAACTTTCGTGCGGGATGTCGGGCCGGATGATGTGATGAGTTATGCGGATCTGGAGTGGACTGACGGGAGTGTTTATGAGGCGTTGGGCTTCGTGGCGGAGTCGTTCCGGGAGCCTGTGCTTTATTTTGTGGACCCTGAGACCTGGAAGCGTGTGCCGTGTGATAAGTCGTTGAATGAAAATGCGTTGTATCACTATAATCTAGGAAGTGTAAAATATCGTATGAAGTTATGAATACTATGAAAAAGAAGCGTTCCTTTGCCGGTAGATTGTGTCGGCTTTTGCTCATCAAGATACCTGTCGGGGTGGTTGTGCTGAGCCTGCTGTGGGTGTTGGCCCTGAAGTGGGTACCGGTATGGGTTACTCCTCTTATGATACAGCGGACGGTCGAAAACTGGAATGACAAGACTTTCAAGACACATAAGACGTGGGTGAGTTATGACCGGATTTCGCCGGAATTGGCAAAAGCTGTGATAGCAAGTGAAGATAATCTGTTCGACAGTCATAACGGATTCGATTGGAAGTCAATCAATAAGGCGATAAATGATCACGAGAAGCGGGGAAAGCGTTTGAGGGGAGCGAGCACGATTTCGCAGCAGACGGCTAAGAATGTGTTTCTGCTGCCTTCCAGGAGCTACGTGAGGAAGGGTTTGGAGGCGTATTTCACTGTACTGATTGAGTTTATGTGGGGAAAGGAGCGGATCATGGAGGTTTATCTCAATGTCGCTGAGATGGGGCGCGGTATCTACGGAGCGGAGGCTGCCGCCACGCAATTGTTCGGAAAAAGAGCCTCGAAATTGTCGCGCCGGGAGAGCTGCCTGATCGCCGCCTGCCTGCCGAATCCACTCAAAAGAAACGCTTCGCGGCCCTCGGGTTATGTCAATGCCAGGGCAACGGAAATCGAGAAATTAGAGTATAAACTTGCATATCCTGACTATATTTTGCGCAAATAATAGAATTATTTTTTAAATTTGTGTGAAAATGTGCTAGAATTAGACTTGAACTTAAACTTTATCAATTATGGAAGCAATTCTTAAAACGGACTTTAATTTTCCAGGGCAGACTGCGAAATATGTGGGAAAAGTACGTGATGTCTATGACATCGAAGGAAAGTACCTTGTAATGGTAGTTTCAGATAGAATTTCTGCATTTGATGTTGTTTTGCCGAAAGGAATTCCGTTTAAGGGACAGGTGTTGAATCAGATTGCGGCCAAGTTTTTGGACGCCACGGCTGATATTGTTCCCAACTGGAAGATTGCTTCACCTGATCCGGCTGTTACAGTAGGTTATAAATGTGAGCCTTATCGAGTGGAGATGGTTATCCGCGGATGCCTTGCCGGTCATGCTTGGCGTGAGTATCAGGAAGGTAAGCGTGAGTTGTGCGGTGTGAAGTTGCCTGACGGCATGGTGGAGGGACAGGCTTTTCCTGAGCCTATCATCACACCTTCTGCAAAGGCGTCTGAGGGACATGATGAGGATATTACCAGAGAAGAGATTATCGCTCAGGGAATTGTACCTGAGGAAGATTATATTCAGATAGAGAATTATACACGTGCGATTTTCAAGAGGGGACAGGAGATAGCTGCCAAGATGGGGCTTATTCTCGTGGATACCAAGTATGAGTTTGGAAAGCGTGACGGCAAGATATATCTTATGGATGAGGTTCATACTCCTGATTCTTCGCGTTATTATTATGCTGAGGGTTATGAGGAACGGCTTCGTAAAGGTGAGAAACAGAAGCAGTTGTCTAAGGAGTTTGTACGTGAATGGCTGATGGATAATGGCTTCCGGGGGCAGGAGGGGCAGAAAGTTCCCGAAATGACTCCTGAGGTGGTTTCTCATATCGAGGACAGGTATATCGAATTGTATGAGAAGATTACCGGAAGTAAATTTGAGAAACGTGAATATAGCGCAGAAGGAATCTGTAAAAACGTTACAGAATATTTGAAGTCTCTCATCTAAATTTTATTATTAATGCGGTACAACAGAGACAATGTATCTGTACTTGTCATATTGGATAAGCGCAGGGCGAAGAAATCTGGATTGTTCCCTGTGAAAATCGAAGTGATTTTCCAGCGTATCCAGAAGTATTATCCGATTCTCGTGGATATGTCCGAAGAGGGTTGGAATGAGATTGTTGCCAATTGGGATCATCTTCCGGATTCCAATCAGGTCAAGGTCAAGTTCGCCAGGGCTTGTCGTGAGGTGAATTGTATCTTGGATGAAGGCCAGTTTTCTTTCGAAGCTTTGGATGCCCGTTATTCTATGGCGACTGAACTTACTCTCGATAAGGGTATGGTTATAATGAGGAGTGAGTTTTATTGTGAGGGAAAGATCAATTCTTCGCTTATGGTCAGGTATGCCATGGAGTGTGTCCAGCGTTTTGCCGGAGTAGGTGTCCGGTTCAATGATGTCAACGCGGATTGGCTGAAGCGTTTCGAGAGGTTTATTTTGGATGAGAGAAAGAGTCTCGCGACTGTGGACATATATATGAAGGCGGTGAAGGCTACTTACAGAAGGGCCATCGCAATCGGTTATGTGAATCCGTCGAGGTATCCTTTCGGTCGTGACCGTTATGTGATTCCGAAGGCTGCTCCACGTTCGGTAGGGCTTTCTCTTGAGGATTTGGAGAAGTTGCGTAACTATAAGGGTACCAGGGCGATGGAGAGGTATCGTGATCTCTGGATGTTCTCGTATTTGTCTGGCGGAATGAATTTCAGGGATTTGATTTTTCTCCAGTATCGGAATATTGTGGGCGATGAGATTTGCTATATGCCTTCCATCATAACTGTTCCGGATGATTCGAAGTTGGTGCATGTCCCGATTACTGACGAGATGAGGGAAATCTTGCGACGTTGGGGTAATCCTAATCGCGGAAAGCCTGGCATGTATCTTTTCAGATATGTGAAGGGACGTTTGACCGAGGAAGAGAAAGCGGTGCTTGTGCGCAAGGTTATTTGCTTGTGTAACAGGGCTCTCAGGAAGATATCGTCGGATATTGGTATACCTGCGTTCACTACGCTTGCGGCCAAAAGGTCTGCGCGGTAGATTGTTTTAGATTATGACACGTTGTCTGGGTTTCTCGGGCAACGTGATTTTTATGCGCCGCACCTCCGGCCTGGCTTAGAAGTAACAGGGTTTTGCATAAGAACCACTAAAACCGGACAACCTGGCGGGTTTATGAAACTGGACAACCTGGCGGGTCGGAAAATTCATAACATATTAAGTGCCAATCTGTTGCGATAAAATGCACCTGCCGGGTCCTGGCAAAAAAGGTACAACCTGGCAGGTATGAAAATGTTGTATTATTGACATAAATGCCTTATTATTAGGTAGTTATAACGTAGCAACACATATTAGTAACCTGCCAGGTAGTTTGACATATATTTGCAACAATTAACTATATCTGGGAAAAACGTGAAATATTCACGAGACTCTATAGCAATTTTTTAAGGATTACTATATTATCTTAATAATGTATATGGTGAACAGCCCAGGACAGACGCAAGATTAAACACGGCAGCAGATTCCGCCTTAGAAATATCCTGTTTATTCTGTTCGTATGCGCGGATCATTCTCAGCGAGACTCCTGATCGTTCGGAAAGTTCCTGCTGAGTATATCCGGCAGACTTGCGTTGACGCTTCAAAGCAGATATCCCCGTTTCCGAATTAGCCATAATTCTTAATGCAGAATCTACGAACTTGCTGACATCAGCCTCATGGAAAGTAGGATACATTTTCATAACCATTTGGATATTAAGGCCTTTCCTCGTCATTGACACAAACGACATACCAGTATACCATTGAAGATAAGCAAGTACCCAGCCGGCCCAGAACTCAACAGAACGGTCGTCCAGGACATAGTCGAATTCTTCGAAACTGCCGCCTGTACATTCAATAATCCTTTTGGCCAAGTCAATGCCGGACATACCGACGAGATATTTCGGATTACCCTTTTCAAAATGAGGTATAACATCCCCGACAAGCATCCTGTCATAAAACTCTGCGATACCGCCAATACATGCTGCTGCTCCGTAATCAAGAGCAACGGCCAGATTTCGCATAGCATCTTCCAGATATAATTTATCGTAAGCGCGGATCATCGTTTTTCCAATTATTTCTGACTATATCTATAACATATATACCTTCCAGTACAGTATTCATTCTTTCTTCCCTAAAGGACTCACGGGCAGACCTGTCTCTGGCTGCTTTTTTAGGATAATATATCTGATTATCAGCAAGAATCGCTCGTGAATACTTGAGTTGTGCGAAGGACCTCTTGCTTTTAAGAACCACTTGCTCTCCAAGTTTCCCCAACTTCATGGCTTTCCCTAGTTGTTCCAGAGTAATCGTATTGTTCAAAAAGGCCGAGGCAAATGAAAAGTATGAATCATCGGCTCTGTAGCCCCGGATAACATCAGCATTCTTATACTCCGGAAGAAATTCCGGTTCCTCTATCATATTGACAGACCCGTGATATAATCTCATCCTCATAAACTGACGTTATAACGTTACTTTTCGCAAATATAACTGATAAACTCGACAATACCAATAGTCACGTCGGCGTCTGGCCGTCTTAAAAGTCGGACAACCTGGCGGAGTGAAACAGATGCAAGTGTCCTGGCACACTGACGATAAATACTGACAGCGTCGGTTGTTGCGTGGTTCAGTCATGACAAACTGGCAGAAATTCAGCTGACGTTTGGAATTGGCACGGCATTGGATAAAAGGTTAGTCGCTGTCAGACTTCAGGTCTGCGGCCGGATTCGGAATGGTTCCGGATCCGGATAACAAGATTAAAAAATAGGAGATAAATATTATGGGAAAAATTATTGGAATCGACTTGGGTACGACCAACAGCTGCGTAGCAGTTATGGAAGGTAACCAGCCTACAGTCATAATCAACAACGAAGGTCAGAGAACAACCCCTTCAGTAGTTGCATTCACCGACGGCGGTGAAAGAAAAGTAGGTAGCCCAGCTAAACGTCAGGCTATCACCAATCCTAAGAACACCGTATTCTCTATCAAGAGATTCATGGGTGAGACTTATGATCAGGTAACTAAAGAGATAGAAAGAGTTCCTTACGCTGTAGTAAGGGGCGAGAACAATACTCCGCGTGTGGATATCGAGGGACGTCAGTATTCACCACAGGAAATTTCAGCCATGATTCTTCAGAAGATGAAGAAGACCGCAGAGGATTACCTCAGACAGCCTGTAACAGAGGCCGTTATTACAGTCCCTGCATACTTCTCAGATTCACAGCGTCAGGCTACCAAGGAAGCCGGCAAAATCGCAGGTCTCGATGTTAAGCGTATTATCAACGAGCCTACCGCAGCTGCCCTTGCTTATGGTCTGGACAAGAAGAACAAGAACATGAAAGTCGCAGTGTTCGACCTCGGTGGCGGTACATTCGATATTTCTATCATGGAACTTGGTGACGGCGTGTTCGAGGTTAAGTCTACTAATGGTGATACTCACCTCGGTGGTGATGACTTCGACCAGAAGGTTATCGATTGGCTTGCACAGGAATTCGCTGCAGAGAACGGCGGCGCAGATTTGAAGAAAGATCCTATGGCTCTCCAGAGACTTAAGGATGCTGCCGAGAAAGCTAAGATCGAGCTTTCTAACCAGACCTCTACAGAGATTAACTTGCCTTACATCATGCCTGTAGACGGCGTTCCTAAACACCTCGTAAAGACATTGACAAGAGCCAAATTCGAGCAGCTTTGCGACGATCTCTTCCAGAGAACTATCATTCCTTGCCGTAAGGCATTGGAGGATGCGCGTTTGAGCGCTTCTCAGATTGATGAGGTTCTTCTCGTCGGTGGTTCAAGCCGTATCCCTAAGGTTCAGGAAATCGTTAAGGAATTCTTCGGCAAGGAGCCTAACAAGAGCGTAAACCCTGACGAGGTCGTAGCTATCGGTGCTGCTATCCAGGGTGGTGTACTTGCAGGTGATGTAAAGGATGTGCTTCTTCTCGATGTTACTCCGCTTTCACTTGGTATTGAGACACTTGGCGGTGTGATGACTAAGCTTATCGCTTCTAACACCACTATCCCTACACGCAAGTCAGAGGTATTCTCTACCGCTGTAGACAATCAGCCTTCTGTAGAGATTAAGGTTCTCCAGGGTGAGCGTCCTATGGCTAAGGACAACAAGCAGATCGGTGTGTTCCATCTTGACGGCATCGCTCCTGCTCCAAGAGGAATTCCTCAGATCGAGGTTACATTCGATATCGATGCCAACGGTATTTTGAATGTTTCCGCAAAGGATAAAGCTACCGGAAAAGAGCAGAACATCCGTATCGAGGCTTCTTCAGGACTTAGCGAGGATGAAATCCAGAGAATGCGTGATGAGGCTAAGGCCAATGAGGCTGCCGACAAGGCTGAGAAGGAGAGAGTCGATAAGATCAATGGTGCTGATGCGCTTTGCTTCCAGACCGAGAAGAATCTTAAAGACTATGGCGACAAGATTCCTGCTGACAAGAGGGATGCTATCAATGCTGCCCTTACAAGCTTGAAAGAGGCTGTCAAGACTCAGAATATTGCTGATATCGAGACATATACCAAGACACTTGAAGAGGCTTGGCATGCTGCTTCCGAGAGCATGAACGGCGGCGCTCAGGGTGGCCCTCAGGGTCCACAGGGCGGTAACTACGGTCCTCAGAATGGTCCACAGAACGGCCCGGACAACCAGGGTCCTGACGAGCAGTAATCCTGAAACACGAAAATAATCCTCGCAAGAGGTAACGATAAACCCCCGAAGTTCAGAAATGGACTTCGGGGGCTTTGTCGTTTATATCTATTACTGTTCTGTAGTATATTTCTTAAGTATCCAGAGAGCGAACAATCGATTATATATCAGATATGCGTCATCCTCCTTAGTAATTACCTCATTGTCATACAATGCTTTAGCGGCACTCTGAACCGTACTTGGGCTCTTTAGCGAGTGCCTCTTTATAAATGACATGGATGTTATTCCATTCGCTTTGCCTTCTTTGGCGATTGCGATAAGAAGCTGTTTCTGGTTGTAAGAAAACGAATGGAACTGTTCTTCAAAGCCTCGTGCGCTTAGTCTGGTCACGTAATCCAAAACATATACGACATCGTCGGTGGTGATTGGACTGGACTTGATTTGGGCATAGAGTTCGTTCAAAATACGTTGCACGTACCAGGTATGACCTTCGAATGTGTTGTAAATCAGATCGAAACATTCCTTTGAAATTGTGCGACCTTCATTCGCAAAGTGTTTGGATGCGAAGTTATAATATTCTTCTTTGTCAATGACTCCAAGATATAGTGGACAACAGCTCTGGTAAAAAGGCTCGGATGGCGAATTGAATAGTTTTTCCATCATACGCCTATTGCTCCCGGAGAAGATGAACCAAGTATTCTTAATCTTTTGTATATGAGTTCTCAGGAGGGCCAATGCATTTTTTTCCGGGTAGTCCGCGATTTGTTGAAATTCATCGATAGCCACAATACAAGGTTGCTCCTGCTGTTCGAGGTAATCGAAGATCTCCTCGATGGAATTGGATGGCTGTGTGATTTCTCCGAGCGAGAGATCGAATTTCAATTCGCCGGAGACCGGATCTATTTTCGCTCCAGGCCTCAATGATTTCACCACTTGAATGAATGAAGTCAATGTCTTTTCGCCTTTGCTTTTATTCTTCTGGATTATTTCTTTGCTGAGCATCATGACCATCTCAGCGAGAGAAGACGTCGAGTATAAGTCGATAGTGAAAGAACGATAGTTGTTTTTTATCTCGTCTTGATTGAGCACATGTGAAATCAGTCCAGTCTTTCCCATACGTCTAGGGGAAATGAGTACAGTGTTTCTGCCATTGAGAATGTTGGATGTAATCACACCAGTCTCAAAGTCTCTGTCACAGAAGTAATCCTTCGAAATATATTCGCCAGTGATTATGAACGGATTCGCTATCATTTTTCTTACGGTTTTCCACAAAGATAGCGATTTTATTTAAAGTTCAATTATTGAAGTTTAAATAATTGAACTTTAGGTAATATGTCAGACGATGCGGGGTTTGTCGGACATTTTGTATTCGGGGATTTGAGTGCAGAGGGCTGTCATGGCGGAGCAGAGGAGGAACATGACACCGGTCATGACGAAGATGTCGCCACAGGATACTATGACAGGGATCAGACCGCCGAAGCCGTATCCTACGGCTCCCAGGAGCGCTGAAGCCGCTCCTGCAACGTCACGGCCATAATCCATGGCCGTGACGTTCCCGGCGGTCGACGTAACGGCGACCATAGACAGTAATATGAATATTAGCCCTTCATAAATCCAGAAACCGCATCCTGTAGCAAATGCTATCATTATCAAGCATGAAACGACTACCATTCCGACAGTTCCAAACGTAATCGCCTGACTCCTGCTCTTAAACTTTGGCAGGAAAGCCGATGCTATGGCGAAAGCCACTGCATTAAAACCGAACACGATGCTGAAATCCATCGCCGACAATCCGAAATGATCCTGCATGATGAATGGCGCCGAAGCAAGATTCGTGAACAAAACTCCGAGAGAGAAAGTGTAAATCAATACATATTTTACATAGAGCCTGTTGCGTAACACGCTGATAAACGGACTGGTACGATGTGACACATACTCCGTATCACGGGCATTGACAAGCCTCACTCTGGCCGGTAGGGACTCGTGCATCCTGAACGCTCCGGCGAGGATTACGATGCCGAGAGAGAGCAGACTCCAGAATATCGTGCGCCAGCCTCCGAATGCGCCGATGACGCCTCCGACGATAGGGGCGGCGACAGTGGCGACTCCGTTTATGGCGCTGATGAGAGACATTGTAACTGTCAGATTATCACCTTTATATTTATCTGTAGCGATGCTTCTGGAGAGTACTACGGCACCGGATCCTGCCAGGCCTTGGAATAGACGCATGACGATGAATTGCCAGATGTTGCTTGCGAAGATGCAGCCTGCTGTAGTGGTTATGAACATGATCATGGCTGTGATAAGCGGCTTTCTGCGTCCGTATTTGTCACTTATCGGTCCGAAAAGAAGTTGTCCAGCAGCCAAACCTATCAAGCCCGTAGTCAATCCGAGCTGGACGAGGGCATCTGAAGTCATGAACCAGGAGGTCATGGATGGCAAAACCGGTAGGTACATGTCCATAACGAATGGCCCGAAGGCGCTTAATGTTCCAAGGAAGATCAGAAGAAATGCTCCTGTGTATTTTATGCTGAATGACTTCATGTTCTAAATCGCTATAAAAGACCGCATCTGTTTATGCTTGACCTGATTTTTTAACCGGCTGCAAATTTAGTTCGCATTCACGTGCGTTTCCGTTTCTGTAATAGTATATTTTATGTACTTTTCGGAACAAATAGGTGTATTTAAACGATATTATTACTATATTGCCTAAAAATCGGAACTGATATGGTACAAAATGGTATTCCTGCCGATGTGAATGGTATTTCATATTTCGAAGGCAGTCTTTCTGAGCTTAATGCTACGCGTTATCATTTCAAGTGTGGATTGTTCATGATTTGCACAGCCGGGAAGTGCCGTGTCATCACCGGTGTGGAAAAATATGACGTAATTCCGGAGACAGAACTGATTTTCCTCACGGGCACGTTGTTCCATATAGATTGGATGTCAAGTGATTTCCATGCGCGTCTGATTTTGTTTCCGAAGGATATGTTCATGAAGGCAATGCTGCCGATCGATACGCCTTATCTGAATTATTCTTACGGACATCCGTGTTTTCATCATGATACGTCTCCACGTAACCGCAAGTCGTGGGAGATTGTGAAAACATGGTTCAATCTCGCAGAAAGTCTTTTCTGCGGTAGCCGTTCCCAGTATAGGGAGTTGCAGGAGTTCAATTATTTGCAGGGACTGCTTTTGTGGCTGTTCAGCACTGTGCCTGACAAAATAGAGGTGAGTCCGAAGCTGTCGACGCTTCAGGTTCTTTGTCAAAAGTTTCTCCAGCTCGTCCGCGAGTCCGGCGTGGAAAGCCACGAAGTATTTTATTACGCTACAAAGCTTTGTGTATCACCAAGATATCTACACAAAGCAACGACGCTCTGTCTAGATGGGAAGTCCCCTAAGGAACTGATAGATGCACAATTGGTGGCAGAAATCAAGGTGCTCCTGGATGACCCGACAGTTAGTATAACGTCCATAGCCGACCAACTCCATTTCGCAGACCAGTCCTATCTCTCCAGATTCTTCAAACGTCACACCGGTTTTTCACCACAAGACTGGCGAAACAATAGACCTGGCGCGTGAAACACCACGTTTTTCACGCGGTTTTGCCAATTGTTGCAAACATATGTCAGACCACCTGGCGGGTTACTATACCGCACTTTAAAGCTACAACAGCTTGATAGTTAAGTATTTTGCGCCTATAACAAAGGATTTCCGATCCTGCCACGTTGTACCTTTTTTATTATGACCTGACAGGTGTATTTTGTCGCAACAGGTTATCACTCAAATGGCTACATCTTTTCAAGTCTGCCAGGTTGTCCAGTCTCAGAGGCATCAAGAGGCGTCTCCAGAGAGATAAACAGCGAAACTCTTATCTATAGCGCCGTTACAAAACCCTGTTACTCCGAAGCCAGTCCGGAGGTGCGGCCATGGGAGGCATAGCCGCCCATGGCTATGTGAATGGGAAGACGGGCGCAGCCCGTCAGGGATGAGCGAAGCGAACCTCCCATGGCCGCACCTCCGGTCGGGCGCGTAAATAACCACGTTTTTCGCCGATTTCTTTTAATTAATCTTGAAAATGTGTATTTTTGCGGTACTCGATAACCTTGAAAATGTGTATTATTAGTGGCTTGCTTAAGCTTGAAAAGGTGTAAGAAATGGAAAGGAAGATTTATCAGACGCTTCTGAAATGGAAGAAGGAACGCAAAGGGGAGGTTGCTCTTTTGATAGAAGGAGCAAGACGAATTGGTAAAAGTCACATCGTCGAGGAGTTTGGACAAAAAGAGTATGATTCATATATACTTGTGGATTTTAGCAAAGTGAATCCGCAGGTTATGGAGTTTTTTGACTTATATCTTGATGACCTGGATACGCTATTCCAGAATCTTGAATTGTATTTCAGGCGTAAACTTTTCCCGCGGACAAGTCGTGGTGAGGAAGCTAAGTCGTTAATTATATTTGACGAGGTGCAGTTTTGTCCTCGCGCCCGTTCTGGGATCAAACACCTAGTCAAGGATAATAGATTCGACTATATTGAAACTGGATCTTTGGTCTCAATAAAGAAGAACGTGAAAGATATAATGATTCCTTCTGAAGAGCATCCTGTTCAGATGTATCCGATGGATTTTGAGGAATTCCTATGGGCGATGGGGGACGAGATGATGATGCCGTATATCAGATCCCAGTTCGAAAAGAAAATGCCGATGGGGACGTTCCATCGAAGGGCAATGGATTATTTCCGTCAATATATGATTGTCGGGGGAATGCCTCAAGCTGTGAAGAAATATGTTGAAACTCGGGACTTTGAGAAGGTCGATGAAATCAAGAGGGATATTCTTGCGCTCTATCGAAATGACATAAAAAAATATGCGGACAATCAAGAGACCAAGGTGTCTGCCATATTTGATGAGATACCTGGTCAACTGCAGAAGCATGAAAAAACTTTCCGCTTGTCTGCTTTGCAGGACAATGCCAGGATGCGTGATTATTCGCAAGCTTTCTTTTGGCTCAGTGATGCGAAAGTTATCAACTGCTGTTACAATTCGACTGAGCCAAGCATTGGACTGAAACTTAATGAAGATCGGACAACGCTCAAATGCTATTTGAATGATACTGGACTTTTGATAAGTCATGCGTTTGATGAGCGGGGTATTGTGACGAAGGATTTGTACCGCAAACTTATGTTTGATAAACTGGAGGTAAACCAAGGTATGCTGGTGGAGAATATCGTCTCGCAGATGTTGAAAGCATCAGGGCATAATCTATTTTTCTTCAGCAATAACTCACGCACGTCTGCAGAAGACAGGATGGAGATAGATTTTCTTATCGCCAAACCGACGACAACGAGCAGGCATAATATATCTCCGATTGAAGTCAAGTCCGGCACTCGCTATGCATTGACGTCACTGACAAAATGTATGACCAAATATGCAAAAGACTTGTCGACGCCTTATGTTTTGCATGATAAAGACCTGAAAATCGAGAAGGGCATAGTGTTCCTACCTCTTTACATGACTCCATTATTGTAACAAAAACTATGTTACTTCGAAGCCCGTCCGGAGGTGCGGCCATGGGAGGCATAGCCGCCCATGGCTATGTGAATGGGAAGACGGGCGCAGCCCGTCAGGGATGAGCGAAGCGAACCTCCCATGGCCGCACCTCCGGACGGGCGCGATAGAAGTCTGCAGTAATATGCTAATTACCTGGAAGATAAATGCCACTATACTCGGTTTCCAAATAGTGAGTATCTACCTTAGGGGCATTCTTCAACGCTTCAATTTTATAACTCTCTGTCACTTTTTTTAGAGAATAATTACTCTTGTCTTTTGAAAAACGTATTTCGGAATTCGATACGCTGATCAGATTAAATACCGAAGTGCCGCCGAGAACATTCGACCGAATTTTGTTATCCGATGCTAAATCGAAAAACAATTTTCCATATTTCGGGTCATCTATTTCATAAAATTTACTAGGCTTATCAAATCTATCGATTTCAAAAAAAAGTCTGGACCCATCTGAAACAGGCATGTGATAAATATTCCCCAATATGTATACGTGAGGTCGGCTTGGCGGATTATCGCCGATAATTTTCTCTGATACTCCCAAGAACTCGTTTTGGTTTGCCGCGATGAAGTCATCCAAATCCTGTTGGGTATATGAGTCTTTGCTGCAACCTTGCACCGCGAGAATGATACCGAGAACGAGTAAGATTCTCATCCCAGACTCAAAAATGGTATTTAATACTTTATTCATATTATTCTATTTTAATCTCTGATTGTGAAAGTGAGTTTAGGTAGCCTGATGATGCAGTTCGTTTTCGGAGCGTTACTTAGCAACATTATTGACATGTTGCTGAGATAGGAGTCTTTTATTACTCATATAAAGACACCATACATCGCTGGTGAATATGATGTGAAGATGTTTATTCATTTTTGAATGAATTAATGTACAGTCCAAATATATATAATTATTTTTAATGCAAGTGTAGGATATATAATAATTTTTTTTTACATTTGAGCCAACCAACATATTCGACTTAACATATTTGAAGACTTCAGCAATGCACTAACTTTATAATACTATACATTATGAACCAGTTGTTACCATTATCTATTGCACTGCTGCTATTTAGCTCGTGTGTGGAGGAAAGATCCAGGAGAAAGGCGCGTGTGTTTATGTTCGTTGCGGTAATGGCGGTATGTATCGCTTTCACTTCCTCCTGTGATAAAGAGCAATCTCAGGAGGAAGACAAGTTCGATATAGAATTTCTGGGAAAAGAGTCGAAAGTAATGGTCGAAATTGATGGCAAGCCTTTTTCTCGAGAATTTATTTTCACGCGTCCAAAGTCGTCTTTAAATAATGATGGGCAAGACTTTCTTTTTGCTGGTGAATTCTTTAAAGGTACCCGCGAATACACTAAAGTCACTATCAAATTGTCTCAAGATAGCCCAATTACAGTTGGCAAGGAATACTGTTTCGACGGCGAGAAGAATTATTGCGAAGTAAAAGTTTTATCTGAAACACCTTCTGATCCTGATTATGGGGTAGGGAGTCAATTGAGGACTTATATCTATTATGTTTCGTTAGACGGCTCTATAGAATTCTTAAAAATTGAAAATGACCGAATTTGGGCAAAATTTGAATTCAAGGCAAAAGATCTTCCTGATGGGGAGACCATAGAAATAACTAATGGATATCTAGTTAACATTCCGACATCATGAAAACAAAAGAATCAACGCTATAACACCATATAATTATGAACAAGTTTTTACCATTATATATTGCCGAGCTGATGTCCACCAGTTCGTGTGTAAAGGAAATAATCAGAAGAAAGGCGCGTGTGTTTATGTTCGTTGCGGTAATGGCGGTATGTATCGCTTTTACTTCAGCATGTGATAAAGAGCAATCTCAGAAGGAAGAAAAGTTCGATATAGAATTACTAGGAAAAGAGTCGAAAATGATGGCTGATATAAATGGCCGGTCTTTTACTCGAGAGTTTATCTTTTCGCGCCCGAAGTTATCTTTTGATAATAACGGGCAAGTCTTTCTTTTTGCTGGTGAATTACTTAAAAACGACTACGAGTACATTAAATTTACTATCAAGTTGTCTCAAGATAGCCCAATCTTGGTTGGAAAAAAATACTTTTTTGACGGCGAGAAGAATTATTGTGAAGTCAAGGTTTTATCTGAAACGTCTTTTGATTCAGGCTGGTATATGATGCAGATTTATATTCATTATCTTTCGTTAGATGGCTCTATAGAATTCTTAAAAATTGAAAATGACCGAATTTGGGCAAAATTTGAATTCACGGCAAAAGATCTTCCTGATGGGGAGACCATAGAAATATCTAATGGATATCTAGTTAACATTCCGATATCTTGAAGGCGATAATGATAGCGTGTAATCCACCGCTACATCAGGAACCGTGACATGTCTTCACCGCGGTCGAGACCGTTGCGGATTTCGGTGGAGGAGATGTCTACTACGGGGGCGTCCAGAATCTGTATATTGTATATGTGGCCCTCGGCGTCTTCGAGCGCCAGTCTGTCGCTGTCTGAATCTGCGGCGTCCAGAACAGATGCTGCGGGAAAACGCTTGCTCTCATCCATTAACTGCTTCCGGATATCCTTCAAATCGAATCCTGTTCGTGGATATACTGCCACACCATACTCGGAAAGCAACCTCGGAAAATCACGCCACTTGTGAATCGAGGACAAATTGTCAGCACCGATGATAAGCGTGAACTCGTTTTCTGGCTCACGCCTCCTCAATGCGTCCAAGGTCTTGATAGTATAATGCGGCGGGGCCATATTCAACTCGATGTCGTCCACGCGGACACGGAGCTCGGGATGCCGATTTACCGCCGCCACGGCAGCATTGAACCGAACTATTCCGGAATCGGCACTTATACTGCTCTTCAGCGGATTCTTCGGGGAAACCACGAGATACACGCAGTCGAACTTTTTGGAAGCGGTGAGATACTCCATAATGGCTAAGTGGCCGATATGGAGGGGATTAAACGAACCCGAGTATACCGCGATTCTCATGAGAGAGGAAACTTAGTCTTTCAGGAAGCTGTCGACCAATGTGTCAGCCTCATTATAAGCAGTCTGCAAATCGTCATTGACAATAATACTGTCGAACTTGTCCGCATAGGTCATCTCCTCCGCGGCCTTCGCAACGCGCTTTTCGATGGCTTCCGCGCTGTCTGTGCCCCTGGCTATCAGCCTCTTGCGCAGCTCCTCCACCGACGGCGCCTGGATGAATACTGACAATGCCTTTTCGCCGAAGTACTTCTTCAGGTTCACTCCGCCTTTTACGTCCACATCGAAAATGATTACATGGCCCTTGTCCCAAATACGCTGGACCTCAGACTTCAGAGTGCCGTAATAGGAACCGGCATAGACCTCTTCGAATTCTACGAACTTGTCCTCGGCTATCATCTTGCGGAATTCATCCACGGTAAAGAAATGATATTCCACACCATTCTTTTCCTGCCCGCGTGGAGCCCTGGAAGTGGCTGATACTGAGAACTCCATCTCTGGATGACGCTTTAATATATGGTTTACAATTGTGCTCTTTCCTGAACCTGAAGGGGCTGAAAAGATGACGACTTTGTTGCTCATGTTTTCTGTTTTTGTGAGTTTGTCTGCAAAAGTACATATTTCCTAAGTAAAAACAAATTTGTCGGATAAGTTAAAAAGTGATAAATTTATGCTTTCAAATAATAACCAATACTGAGAAATGAAACCAAAAGCATCGGAAATATATGTTTTGGGATTGGACTTCGGTTCAGATTCCGTACGAGCTGTACTTGTAGACACTAAAGATGGTAGAGTTATAGGGGAGGGGGTAAGCCTTTATAAGAGGTGGGCCAAGGGTATGTTCAGTGATTTCTCTGAATCACGATTCAGACATCATCCGCTGGATTATCAGGAGTCTATCACCGAGGCAGTTCGGGCTGTGGTGGCCGCGTATCCGCAGGAATCTTCGCATATCGCCGCGATGTCTATAGATACGACTGCAAGCACACCATGTTTTGTAGACGAAAACCTCGTTCCGCTGTCTCTTAAGCCGGAATTTGCCGAGAATCCCAATGCTATGTTCGTGTTGTGGAAGGATCATACGGCGACTGAAGATGCTGCTGAATTCGAGGCGGCATGCAACCGTTCAGTTCCTGACTATTCGATGTGCTCCGGGCATAAATATTCTCCTGAAGCATTCTGGTCCAAGGCGTTACACATTCGGAGAGTTGCTCCGGAAGTCAGAGATTCCGCTTTCACTATGTTGGAACTCTGCGACTGGCTGCCTGCGATGTTGACCGGTTGTCATGATATCAATGATGTTAAAATGAGTCATTGCTGCGCGGCTCAGAAACTTCTGTGGAACAAGGATTGGGGCGGTTTCCCTCCTGAAGAGTTCTTCGAATCTGTAGATCCGCTGCTGCTTAAAGTGCGTAGACATCTTCCTCCTTATAATTATACACCTGACTGTGCTGCCGGTGTTATTACTCATGAATGGGCAGAGAGACTGGGACTTCCTGAAGGGGTCATCGTCGGAGCAGGAAACATAGATTCTCATTCCGGATCATTCGGTGCCGGTGTTAAAGAAAGGACTCTGATTATGAGTTACGGAACATCGTCAGCTTATACCACTGTCATATCACATAAGGATCTGGACCATGTTATCGAAGGTGTTTTGGGACAGGTGGACGGGCTTATCGTTCCGGATCTTATAGGTATAGAAAATGGATTGAGTGCATTCGGTGATGTATATGCCTGGTTCAAGAGACTTGTTATGGAGCCGGTTAAACCTCTGATTCTCAGTTCTGATGCTATCTCTGATGAATGCAAGGAAGCATTGATCAGAGACATGGAAGATAGAATTATGGGCGAGTTCAACAGGGAGGCGGCAGCGCTGGAGGAGAGCCTGGACCTTCCTTTCGCGACCGACTTTTTCAACGGGCGCAGGGCTCCGAAACCGGATATGAGGCTCTGGGCGTCCATCATGGGGCTGAAACTCGCGTCTGGTGCGGGGACGATTTTCCGCGCATTGGTCGAGGCGACAGCTTTCGCGTCCAAGATCGTGGTGGACAATTTGTTGGAAAACGGGGTTCCTGTCGACAAAATCATCGCTGTCGGCGGAATTGCACAGAAATCTCCGTTCGTCGTTCAGATGATGGCGGATATGCTGGACAGGGAGATCGAAATTTCTACATGCAAACAGGCTGGTGCGCTCGGCGGGGCTATCTATTCTGCTGTGCTGGCGGGAGTTTACCCTGATTATCTTTCAGCTCAGAATGCCATGGCTTCACCGGTCAGTCTGACATATTTTCCTGACAAAAAACGGCACGAGTTCTTATTGAAACGATTTGTGAAATATGTTGATGCAGTGAAGTTTACGGAAGATATGATGTAAGTTTGCCTTATTTTTTGTAATTTTGCAGAGCGAGCGAAAAAATATGCCATTTTGTCGGTTTCGCGATGAATTGGCAGAATAATTGCACGGGAAAACATGTGGTTCGGAAATAGACTGCATTATTACTACGAAATTACAACTAATTTTTATAGAATATGGTTTCTTATAAAGAATTGGGCCTTGTAAACACCAAGGAAATGTTTGCAAAGGCTGTGAAAGGCGGATATGCAATCCCTGCATTCAACTTCAACAACATGGAGCAGCTTCAGGCTATCATTCAGGCCGCTGCTGAATTAAAGTCACCAGTTATCCTTCAGGTATCCAAGGGTGCACGTAACTATGCAAACCAGACTCTTCTCCGTTATATGGCAGAAGGAGCTGTAGAGTACGCTAAGGAACTCGGTTGGGAGCATCCGCAGATCGTTCTTCACCTCGATCACGGTGATTCATTCGAGCTTTGCAAGAGCTGCGTAGATATGGGATTCTCTTCAGTTATGATCGATGGTTCTTCACTTCCATATGAGGACAACATCGCTCTTACAAAGAAGGTTGTAGAGTATGCTCACCAGTTCGATGTAACTGTAGAGGCTGAGCTCGGTGTTCTCGCAGGTGTTGAGGATGAGGTTGCTGCTGAGGAGTCTCACTATACAAAGCCTGAGGAGGTTATCGACTTCGCTACCCGTACAGGCTGCGATTCACTCGCTATCTCTATCGGAACTTCACACGGTGCTTACAAGTTTAAACCTGAGCAGTGCAAACGTGACCCTAAGACAGGCCGTCTCGTTCCACCTCCACTCGCATTCGACGTTCTTCACGAGATCGAGAAGAAACTCCCTGGATTCCCTATCGTTCTCCACGGATCATCTTCAGTTCCACAGGAGTATGTAGATACGATCAACCAGTATGGTGGAAAACTTCCAGATGCAGTAGGTATTCCTGAGGAGCAGCTTCGTGAGGCTTCTAAGTCAGCTGTATGCAAGATTAACATCGACTCTGACTCACGTCTTGCCATGACTGCTGCCATCCGTAAGGTATTCGTTGAGAAACCGGGCGAGTTCGACCCACGTAAGTATCTCGGACCTGCACGTGACGAGATGAAGAAGCTCTACGAGCACAAGATTAAAGACGTTCTCGGTTCAGACGGAAAAGCTGAATAATCAGAACTGAATATATATGAAGGGTGGCTCTTCGCTGAGTCACCCTTTTTTAATATAATGCGGAAACGCCTATTATTTGAAGCCAATATCTATTATGAAAGATGCAATTACAGAAAAGGGCAAGTGGAAGGTGCTGAAAAGTGAATACTTGTTCAAGCGTCCTTGGCTCACTGTCCGCCGCGATTGTGTGGAACTTCCGGACGGAAGGCAAAACCCGGAATTCTATGTGTTGGAATATCCTGATTGGGTGAATGTTATAGCTATCACCGAGGATGGTCAGTTCGTTATGGAACGCCAGTATAGGCATGGTCTTGGAAAGACTTGTTTCGAGATCCCTGCCGGTGTAATGGAAAAGGGTGAGACTCCTCTGGAGGCTGCCAAGCGTGAACTTATGGAGGAGACCGGCTACGGAGAAGGGGAGTGGACGAATATCATGAATGTTTCGGGAAACTCCAGCACTACGAATAATATTTCGCATTGTTTCGTAGCCAAGGGAGTCAAGAAAATTTCCGGTCAGCATCTGGACAGTACTGAGGATCTGGAAATAGTTCTTCTGTCCCGCGAGCAGGTGAAGGATTTGATGGTCAATGACCAGATTCGCCAGTCGCTTATGGCGGCGCCGCTGTGGCGTTTCTTCGCAGAGGAAAAATAAAAAGAGCCGCTCAGAGAGCGGCTCTTTTTATTTTATACCTAAAATCCGCAACTATCATCCAATACACGATTAAGGGTAGATTTATGAGTCGT
>OBKS01000703.1_pt1 | contig 29243 bp, 27 predicted proteins | sample 1517381 | NCBI WGS metagenome assembly OBKS01 (sample SAMN04571686, study PRJEB22368) | human gut metagenome | biome: human gut; material: stool | host: Homo sapiens | place: Luxembourg | collected 2012-08-03 | reverse complement strand
GCGACAAGTCGCCCTCCACCCGGAGGGCGTGGATAGAAATAAGTCTTTTTTTAAAATTCGGGAAAAATTTCTCGTCGCCCTCCACCCGGAGGGCGTGGATAGAAATACTACTATAAGCCGTAAATTTCAAGTCTTTTTTTAGTCGCCCTCCACCCGGAGGGCGTGGATAGAAATGGTGTGTTGTCTGGGTTCATGTCTTTGTCGTGCAAGTCGCCCTCCACCCGGAGGGCGTGGATAGAAATATTCGATTGTCAAGGTACGGGCAAAATAAAAGAGGTCGCCCTCCACCCGGAGGGCGTGGATAGAAATCCGCGTTTCGCTCCGCTCAACACTATGACTACAAGTCGCCCTCCACCCGGAGGGCGTGGATAGAAATCTGTGCGTTTCCTCGAGTTTGTTGATATACCAAAAGCAGTCGCCCTCCACCCGGAGGGCGTGGATAGAAATCTGTAAATGTTCCGGCGTTGCTCATTGCTTCGGCGGTCGCCCTCCACCCGGAGGGCGTGGATAGAAATTAAACGGCGCGGTCGGTGCAATTAACAGCTTGAGTCGCCCTCCACCCGGAGGGCGTGGATAGAAATGAAAGTTTGGACAATGGGCTGATAACCAGGTTCGCCGTCGCCCTCCACCCGGAGGGCGTGGATAGAAATACGCGCAGGGCATTGAAGATGAGCAGGAATTTTAGTCGCCCTCCACCCGGAGGGCGTGGATAGAAATTGGGCGATGAACAGCAAAACTTACGCCAAGCTTCGGTCGCCCTCCACCCGGAGGGCGTGGATAGAAATCCTCGTTTGCTCGCGCTCCCCCCTGCCGCGCCGGGCGGGTCGCCCTCTACCCGGAGGGCGTGGATAGAAAAGAAATGTACTTGGCTACATAGTACGCGGCTGCTCGTCGCCCTCCACCCGGAGGGCGTGGATAGAAATTGCTCAAAGGCACAAGCTATCCGGCCTACTGTTGTCGCCCTCCACCCCGGAGGGCGTGGATAGAAATAGAGAACCGTGTGTAAAAAGCTCAATGGCAAGTGGTCTCCCTCTACCCGGAGGGCGTGGATAGAAATCTGCACGGCTGTCTGCATCGACATTCCTGTGCCGGTCGCCCTCCACCTAAAGGGCGCGGGTAGAACGCAAATCGTAACACTTGACTTTTGGACGTGACATGCCCCCCAAGTCTGCGAATAAAGCCAAAGATGCGCCGGGCATCAAAACGGCGGAACAGCTTGAAAAGCGCTTTCATCGGCTGCGAAAAGCGGCAGATGAGAGCGTTCTTTTGCCGTTAAAACCGGACATTGCAGGACAGTATAGGACATCGGCGGACAACTTTCGCAAAACCTCTTTACAGAACAAACGTTTTTAGCTATAATGAGATGCAGAAAGGGGGCGGCAGCATGACGGAGAACAGGCCGCGCATGGCGATCTGCTACGATTTTGACAAAACACTTTCCCCGGACGACATGCAGACGTTCACGCTCATCCCGTCTTTTGGCATTGACAAAGACAAATTCTGGGCGGAAACAGACGCATTCGCGCGGGAAAACAGCATGGAAAGCAACCTTTCGTGGATGTTCATGCTTGTTCGCTATTCGCGCTTTCTCGGAAAATCCTTAAAACGCGAGTATTTTCGGGCCATCGGTGCGCAGGTGGAGCTGTACCGCGGCGTTACGGATTGGTTCACGCGCACGACAGCGTATGCTGCGCAGCGCGGCATCGAGCTCGAACACTACATCATTTCTTCGGGTCTTAAAGAAATCATCGAGGGCAGCGCCATCGCGAAGAATTTCAAACGCATTTATGCCTCCTCCTACCTCTACACCACGGACGGCGTAGCGGAGTGGCCCGCGCAGGCCATCAATTACACGAACAAGACGCAGTTCATTTTCCGCATTGCAAAAGGCTTTTTGGAGGAGTACGACGAGCGCGTAAACGACAGCATGCCCGAGGAAAACCTGCGCATTCCGTATGAGAACATCGTCTATATCGGCGACAGCGCCACGGACATTCCGTGCATGCGGCTCGTGAAAAGCAAAGGCGGCTACTCCGTCGGCGTATACGACCCGGAGAAGAATAACCGCGCCAAAGTATACAAACTGTATAACGACGACCGATTAAATTTCTACGCGCCTGCGGATTATACAGAACGGAGCAACTTATACCGCTACATGCAGCAGATCATCGACGAAGTCGCCGCGCGGGAACAGATTAAAAGCGAGCGCGAAATTCTGCGTCAGCCCGCCGAAGCCTACAAAATGCGCTCCATGCTCGAAAAGCTCGAGACCGGCTATACGGAAAAGCTGACTCCGCAAGAGATTACCGAGCTGCAAAAGCTGGAAGCGATGATCAAATCGCGCACTCCGGGAGAGATCGATTGATGGATGACGTAAAGTACTTTCCGTACGGCGAAAAAGAGCTCGCTTATTTACGGAAAAAGGACAAGAAGCTCTCGGCGGTCATCAACCGCGTGGGGCACATTGAGCGCGCCGTGGACGACGACCTTTTTTCCGCCGTGGTACACCACATCGTGGGGCAACAGATTTCCACAAAGGCGCAGGCAACCGTTTGGGCGCGCGTGCAGAACGCCCTCGGCACGGTCGATGCCGAACACGTTTTGGACTATGGCGAAGCAAATTTGCAGTCACTCGGCATTTCGTTCCGCAAGGCGGAATACATCACGGACTTCGCGAAAAAAGTGCATACGGGCGAATTTGATTTAATCAGCATCGGCGAAAAGCCGGATGAAGAGGTCATCCTCGAGCTCAGCGCGCTCAAGGGCATCGGCGTGTGGACAGCGGAAATGCTGCTTTTATTCTGCCTGCAGCGCCCGAATGTGTTCAGCTACGGCGACCTCGCCATTTTGCGCGGCATGCGCATGGTCTACCGCCACAAGGAGATCGACCGCGCACGGTTCGAGCGGTACCGCAAACGGTTTTCGCCGTATTGCAGCATCGCAAGTTTATATTTCTGGGCGGTCTCCGGCGGCGCGCTCCCCGAACTCACCGACCCCGCCGCGCCGAAACCGAAGAAATAAACGTACATTTTCGCACAAATAGAAAAAGATAGTCTTCCAAAGCGTTCGTTTCGCTTAGAAAGACTATCTTTTTTATATCGTTTTTATCATAACGAAATTCGTGAGCCAGACGCCGTAACGCTCTACTTGCTGTTCTTTAATGGCCGCATAGTCGCGCTTTTGGAAGAAGCCTTTTGCAGTCAAAGATGCGCGCGTTGTGACGGCTTTTGGAGCGACAAACTCAGTCCTTCGGGACTTTGACCCAGATGCCGGGGGTCTTTTCGGCTTCCATAAGGGCGCCCCAGGCGCTGATGATGGAGAGCGTCTCGCTGTGCGGGGCGGGGATGGTGCCGTTTTTGAAGAACTCGACGAGCGCCTCAATGAAGTGGCGGAAGTAATCGGAGCAAATTTCCAGTACGGAATTTTCCGTGGAGCGCGCAATGTTCATCATGAACGGCGAGCCCTTTGCGTAGCCGGAAAGCGTTGCGGTGCGGCCGTCCGCAAAGCGCAGAACGCCGGTGTACACCTCGTCGTTTGTCAGGTGCATGACTTCCGTCGCGGGAGCCTGCATCATCATGAAGATCGGCTCCAGCTGGTGGATGGCGTAATCCTCAAAACCGTTCGGACCCCATGCATTGACACCCTTGATGTTCGTTTTATCCGCTGCCTGATACTCCTCCGCAAAACGCAGCGCGGAAGACGACCAGCACGGCGTGCCGCTCTGCTCGGCAAGGTCGAGCATACGCTTTGCAGCGAAGTGATCCGGCGCGAAGGTTTTATCCACATAGCAGCGCTTGCCGGAGCGCAGCGCGAGGTTTGCGAGTTCTTCGTGCTTTTTCGGGTCGCGCGGGGCGAGCACGAGCAGAACGTCACTCTTTTCGATGAGCTCCTCCTGCGTCATCATGCGGGTGAGACCGTATTTTTCGCACCATGCGTCCGTTGTGAGGCCGCCCTCGGGGCTGTCGATTTCAGCCCAGGCGTACACGGCTTCTACCTCGCCGTTTGAGTAATCGTGCAGCATGTGAACGTAGTTATTGGCGTGCCACTCGTCTAAATAGTAATCGATAAAACCGACTTTGATCATGCTTTTGACTCCTTTAAACTGAATTTCAATACAACTTTCCGGCGTACTTTTCCGCTGGTATTCGCGTTCATTATAGCACATTCCGCCGTTTTGTACCGCAGTTTTTTCGAAATTTCGAAAGTTCATGAAAAAAGCAAACCCTTTGTGTGAAATATGCAAAAAGCGTCCCGAATGCTCGGAACGCTTTTTGCATATTTGGAAATTCGGTGTGGTTTTTGCCGCCTTATCTCGCGTTTTTCTTGACGCGCAGGCGGTTGATGGCGCGGGCAAGGTTTGCCTGCGCGGTGCGGTATTCGCGCACGCTGCGCTTTTGAAGGATGGCCTCCTTCGCCTCATCGGCGGCGCGCTGTGCACGTTTGGCATCGATCTCTTCCGGGTACTCGGCGGAGTCTACAAGCACGAGGACATCGTTGCCCTCGACCTTCACCATGCCCTCGGAAACGGCAGCGGTGCGCCACTCCTTACCCGGTGCGCGGTAAGAGAGCACGCCCGGCACGACGGCGGAGATCATATTGCTGTGACCCGCCAGAATGCCGTACTGGCCGACCGTTGTGGGCACGACAAGCGACTCGCACTCGCCCTCGAAAAAGACCTTATCGGCTTCAAGCAGGTGCATCTGAAATGTACGCATCAGATCGCCTCCGCCTCTAACTGCTTCGCTTTCGCGATGACGTCCTCGAGCGTACCTACGTTATAGAACGCCGCCTCGGGGTACTGGTCCATTTCGCCGTCTACGATGGCCTTGAAGCCGCGCAGCGTCTCTTTGAGCGGGACGTAAACGCCCGGCACGCTGGAGAACTTTTCTGCGACGTGCATCGGCTGCGAGAGGAAACGCTGGATCTTTCTCGCGCGCTGCACGGTGAGCTGGTCTTCGTCGCTAAGCTCGTCCATACCGAGGATGGCGATGATGTCCTGCAGCTCGCTGTACTTCTGGAGGGTCTCCTGCACTTCACGTGCGATGCGGTAGTGCTCCTCGCCGACAACATCGGCTTCGAGGATACGGGAGGTGGACTCCAGCGGATCGACGGCGGGGTAAATACCCTGCTCGGCGATCTTACGGCTCAAAACGGTCGTAGCGTCGAGGTGGGCGAACGTTGTGGCCGGGGCCGGGTCGGTAAGGTCATCGGCAGGCACGTAAACGGCCTGAACCGAGGTGACGGAGCCGTCTTTTGTGGAGGTGATGCGCTCCTGCAGCTCGCCCATTTCGTTTGCGAGGGTCGGCTGATAACCGACGGCGGAAGGCATACGGCCGAGAAGCGTGGAAACCTCACTGCCTGCCTGCACGAAACGGAAGATGTTATCGATGAAGAGCAGAACGTCCTTGTGCTCTTCGTCACGGAAATGCTCTGCCATGGTGAGGCCGGAGAGGGCGACACGCATACGCACGCCCGGGGACTCGTTCATCTGGCCGAAGACGAGCGCCGTTTTATCGCCGACACCGCTTTCACGCATTTCACGCCAGAGGTCGTTACCCTCACGGCTGCGCTCGCCGACGCCGGTAAACACGGAGTAACCGCCGTGCTCCATGGCGACGTTGTGGATGAGCTCCTGGATAAGGACGGTCTTGCCGACGCCTGCGCCGCCGAACAGACCGATTTTGCCGCCCTTCGGGTACGGCTCCAGAAGATCGATGACCTTGATGCCGGTCTCGAGGATCTCGACGGCCGGGTTCTGCTCGTCAAACGACGGAGCTTTTCTGTAAATGCTTTTGTGCGGCTCGGTTGCGGGAACGGCTTCGCCGCCGTCGATGGGATCGCCGAGCACGTTGAACATGCGGCCGAGCGTGTTTTCGCCCACCGGCACTTCGATGGTTTTGCCCGGAGCCTCAACCTGCATACCGCGGGAAAGACCCTCACTGCCGGAAAGCATGACGCAGCGGACCGTGTTGTCACCCACATGCTGGGCAACCTCCATCACATACCGCCGTCCGTCCACGGTAAGCGAAAGGGCTTCTCTGATTTTCGGCAGAACGCCGGACTCGAACTGTACGTCGATGACCGGGCCGGAGATCTGTACGATCTTACCTGTATTCACGTTGTTCACGCTTCCTTCCTGTGTTTTTGACGCTGTGCCTTCGCACCGGCGGAGACCTCTGTAATCTCCTGCGTGATGGCAGCCTGACGCACGCGGTTATACTGCAAGGAAAGCTCTGCGAGGAGCTTTTCCGCGTTGCTGTTGGCGGAATCCATCGCCGTCATGCGGGCATTCTGCTCGCTGCAGAAGCTATCGATGAGGGCACTGTAAATAAAGCCCGAAACGTAGCTTTGCATGATGTTGTTGAGAACCGCCTGCACGGAGGGTACAAACTCGAACGGCGTGGTGACCGCCTTTTCCACCGTATCCGTCTGGAAATAGGCGCGGTGGAACGGCAGCAGACGCGTGCAGTGTGCAGAGGACGTGAGGCTGTTCTCCATATCGGTATAAATGACAAAAATCTTCTTAAAATCCCCGCGGTCGTAGCCCTCGAGCAGGATGTCGCAAATTTCTCTCGCGCGCTGCATGGTGGGGTTCTGTGCCGTATAGAGGAAGCTGTGCTCCATGGGGATATTGTGCTGCGTAAAGAAGTGGCGGCCGTATTCGCCTACAACGTAGAGCTTCGTGTCGGGATGCTCATCGAGCATGTGCATGGCTTCCTTGATGACGTTCTGGTTGTATGCGCCCGCGAGGCCCTTATCCGCCGTGATGACGAGGCACGCGTAGGTGCCCTCCAGCGGCGGCTCGCCCTCGGGGGGATAGAAATAGCGGCTGTCCACGTCGTTCTGGGTACGGAAAATACGCTTGATCTCCGTGCGCAGCGCCTCGAAATACGGGCGCGTGCGGTCCAGATCGTTGCGTGCTTTGCGCAGCTTTGTGGAAGCGATAAGGTACATGGCGTTCGTGATTTTACGCGTATCCTTAACGCTTTCGATTCTGGTTTTAATCTCTTTTGTATTAGCCATAGCGAAAACCGCCTTTCCGAGCGCTTACGCGTTCTGCGGGTTTTCCGCCTTGTACTTTTCGAGGAATTCCTTCGCGACTTTCAAAATCTCTTCGCGGTCGGGGTCGGAAAGCTGACCGGTGGTATCGACACGGCGGCAGACATCGCTCATATTCTCCTCGGCGTACTTGATGAGCTCCGTGTGGAAACGACCCATATCGTCAAGCGGGACGTCCTGCATGACGTGGTGCAGGGCGGAGACGAGCGTGATGACCTGATCGTGCTGGCTCATCGGATGGTACTGCGGCTGACGCAGCAAACGCATAAGGCTCTGACCGTAGGTGAGCTGACGCTTTGTGGTCTCGTCAAGGTCGCTGGAGAACTGGGTGAAAACTTCCATTTCGCGGTACTGGGCAAGGTCCAGACGGATGCCGCCCGCTGCCTTTTTCATGGCCTTTGTCTGGGCATCGCCGCCGACACGGGAAACCGAAAGACCGACGTTAACAGCCGGACGCTGGCCGGAGAAGAACAGGTCGCTCTCAAGGAAGATCTGACCGTCTGTGATGGAAATAATGTTCGTCGGGATGTAAGCGGAAACGTCGCCCGCCTGCGTTTCAACAATCGGCAATGCCGTCATGCTGCCGCCGCCGAGTGCATCGGAAAGATGCGCGGAACGCTCCAACAAACGGGAATGCAGGTAGAAAACGTCACCCGGATACGCTTCACGACCCGGGGAACGCTCCAAAAGCAGGCTCAGTGCACGATACGCAATGGCGTGCTTTGAAAGGTCATCGTACACGATGAGGACATCTCTGCCCTGATACATGAAGTGCTCGCCGAGTGCGCAGCCGGCATACGGTGCGATGTATTGCAAGGAAGCCGAGTCACTGGCAGATGCGTTGACGACGATGGTGTAATCCATGGCGCCGCGGCGCTTTAAGGTCTCCACAAGCTGTGCAACGGAGCTGGACTTCTGACCGATGGCGACATAGATGCAAACGACGTTCTTGCCCTTCTGGTTCAAAATGGTATCGAGCGCAACGGCGGTTTTACCGGTCTGGCGGTCGCCGATGATAAGCTCACGCTGGCCGCGGCCAATCGGGAACATGGAATCGATGGCGAGAAGGCCGGTTTCCATAGGCGCGTTGACCGGCTGGCGGTCGACAATGCCCGGTGCGGGGCACTCGATGGGGCGGTAGCCCTCGGCGCTGATGTCACCCTTGCCGTCGATCGGCGTGCCGAGTGCATCGACAACACGGCCGAGGAAGCCGTCGCCGACCGGGATACCGGCGGTCTTGCCGCTTCTGCGCACAAGGCTGCCCTCGGTGATCTCGGCATCGTCGCCAAAGAGGACGCAGCCGATCTCATTGCGGCGCAGGTCCTGCACCATGCCCTTAACGCCGGAGGAGAACAGGAGAATCTCGCCGTAGGCGGCATGCTCAAGGCCACTGACAACGGCGATCTCATCGCCAACGGTGAGAACCGTACCGGTCTCTTCCGCTTCTGCGGACGGGGTAAAATCTTCAACGGCTTCCTTCATCAGCGGAATGACGGAATCGCTGCCGGACTTTAACGCCTTTAGCTTTTCTTCAAACTGGCGCAGACGGCTTTTGAGGCTCCAATCGTACACATCGGTGCCGACGGTAAGCGTGAAGCCGTTCAGCATTTTATCTTCTTCAAAGGTGAGCGGAATCTCACGGCCATAGGTACGCAGCAGGAATTCCGCAAAGCGTTTTTCCTGTTCGGCATCCGGGCGGCGGCTGCCGCGGAGAACGGCTACGGCCTTTTCATCTGCATTACGCATTCGGCTCTCCCCTCTCTGCCTGATCGAGGAACGCGTCATACGGATCGCCGTCTTTATAAACAAGCTTCTTGGTCGCTTCCATAGCGAGCTCGGTAAGCTCCTTCTGTGCGTCTGCGATCATCTTATCATGTACACGGGCGGCATCCTTCTGCGCATCGGCGACGATCTTATCCGCCTGTGCATGGGCATCGGAAAGCTGCTGCTGTACGCTGCGGTCGAGCTCTTTCTGCGCTTCGGTTCTCTTTGCGCTGATCTCGCCCTCAACGGACTTGAGCTGCTCCTGATAATCCGCCTTGATCTTTTCGGCGGAATCGAGTTCACTTTGGGCCTTCTGTGCCATTTCGGCATAATGCGCTTCGCGCTTTGCCATGAAGTTCTTGACCGGCTTGTACAAAAGGAAATACAGGCCGCCGAACAAAATGACGAAATTCAGTACATGCAGCAAAATCTGCTGCCAATCAATATTCAGTGGGATGTTCACGATCTGCACTCTCCTTTACAGGACGAAGATGATGAGGATAACAACGAGCAGGGCATAAATGATGGCCGTCTCGATAAAGACGAGGCCGAGCATGAGGGTGGTACGAATCTTGCTTTCAGCCTCCGGCTGACGTGCGATGCCCTCAACAGCCTTACCTGCGGAGAGGCCCATACCGACTGCACCGCCGGCGGCTGCAATACCGACTGCAATAGCGGAAGCAAGTGCCTTAAGACCGGTTGTGCTGTCTGCGGTGGTGGCTGCAGCTTCTACTGCGGTTTCGGCTGTTGCCGTGGTGGTTGCGGCATCACCGTTTGTTGCGGCGAATACCGGAATGGAGATGGCGAGGATGGCGATGACTGCCAGCAGAATGATGGCAAGCTTCTTTAACTTTCTCTGTTTTGCGTTCATGATATTTTCCCTCCGTAGGTTAATTTTCAGCTTCTGCTTTTACTTTTTTCTTTTTCGGTTCCTGCTTCTCGGAAACCTCGCCGAAATAGAGCGCGACGAGCATCGTCAAAACATATGCCTGAATGAGCGCGTGCAGCAGCGTGAACATAACGCCCACGATGACCGGCAGCACAAAGCTCAGATTCACATAATAATACACAAGCTCCGTAACGAGCAGGCCGCTTAAAAGCGCACCGAACAGACGGAAGCTCATGGAAATCGGCAGCGAGAACTCCTTTAAAGTGCTGCCCACGCCTTTGAAGCCGTTATACGCGATACCGCCGCCCAGAATGACGAGGTACGAGAAGCAGCCCATGGCGATGGCGGCGTTGACATCGGACAGCGGCGCCGGAAGCGTGATGGGCGAGCCCTCCGTTGTGATAGCCTGAATGCCGAACAGCTCAAAGAGCGTACCGATGAAAATGTACGCGCCGGCCGTGAAGATGTACGCACCGAGGAAGCCGCTGCGCCCCGGGCTGTTGGACTTAGCCATGCCGTCGAACAGGTCTACCGCCTGCTCAAGGAGCATCTGGAACTTTCCGGGCACCATCTTAAAGCGCGGAATGACGAAAATGCGCACGATGACCGCAAACACCAGCAAGATGCCCGAGACCACCATGGCGGAGATCAGCGCCGGGTTGACATCTTTGATGCCGAAGAGGCTGATTCTGTTCGTCTCATGCAGAACCGCGTCACGCATGGTCACCTGAATCGTTTCGGTCTTCTGCACCGAAGGAACCAGAATGCTTGCGACGAGCAGCACCACAATAGCGCAGATCCACAAAGCCAGCTTTGTTTTCTTTGCTTTCATTGTTTTTCCCTTTCTTTCTCAAAATTTTACCTTCCATTTCAATATCACCGGGCAAAAATTCCCCCTTCAGCGCTGCGCCCCAAAAGGGCACACGACCGCATCTTTCGCCGCTGTGAAAAGCAGCAACAAGACACGGTCACAAGAGCACACGTTTTTGTTGACATTGACCAAATATCCTGTTACTTTTTTGTAAACTGTATTTGGAAGCATCTGTATTATACGCACATTAAATCGAATTGTAAAATGTTATATTGACATATCTACTATTTCATTTTTGATATTTTAGTAAGCCGTATGAAATTTCATTATGCCGTGCGCTATTTTTCTCTTTACAAATAAAGATAAGATGGAACGGCACGCGGGAAAAGTCAGGCTTTTTCAACTTGACAGGGGCTTTCCCCTTGCTTTATACTGGAGAAAACAGATGGAAACGGGGAGATAATATGCGGACGGTTTATAAAAACGGCACGGTTTACACGGGAAACGGCTTTGTGACGGATTTTGCGGTGGAAAACGGGAAATTCTGCTTTGTGGGCGAGACAGATAAAGCCACGGCAGATGAAGTAGTCGATTTAGGCGGAAAATTCGTCTGCGCGGGGTTTAATGACTCACACATGCATGTGCTGAACCTCGGCAATGTACTGACAATGGCGAACCTCGGCGCGCACACGACGTCTTTAAAGGAGATGCTCGACTGTCTGCGCACTTATATAAAGGAAACGGGCGTAACACCCGGCACGTGGGTGCAGGGGCGCGGCTTTAACCACGATTATTTTGCAGACGAGCGCCGCTTTCCGACACGGTGGGATTTGGATTCTGTCTCGACCGAACACCCGATCTGCATTACGCGGGCGTGCGGGCACATCTGCGTAGTGAACTCGAAGGCGCTGGAAGTGTTGGGCATTACGAAGGACACGCCGCAAGTGGCGGGCGGCAGCTTTGCTTTAGATGAAAACGGCGAGCCGAACGGGCAGTTTTTTGAAAACGCCGTAGCGGTGGTGTACGCAGGCATTCCGGAGCCGGATGAGGCGCAGCTGTGTGCAATGCTGCGTGCCTCCTGCAAACGGCTGAACCGTTACGGCATCACCTCTTGCCAAAGCGACGACTACGAGACGTTCCCCGGTGTGCCGTATGAGACGGTGCAGAAGCTTTTGAGAACGCCGGGGCTGATGACGGTGCGCGTGAATGAGCAGGCACAGTTTACGAACGTAGAGGCGCTTTCTGAATATATCGAGAGCGGCGATGCGTATTTTGAAGACGATATGTTCCGCGCGGGACCGCTGAAGATCATCTCGGACGGCTCGCTCGGCGCACGCACAGCGTGTTTAAGCCGCCCGTATGCAGACGATGAGAACGCACGCGGCATTCCGCTATACACGAATGCGGAATTGAACGGGCTTATCTCTCTTGCGAACGAAAAGGGACTTTCCGTTGCGGTACACGCCATCGGCGACGGGGCGCTCGACAACGTATTGGACGCTTACGAAAAGGCGCTTCATGAGCATCCGCGCGACGACCACCGACATGGCATCGTGCACTGCCAGATTGTGCGGCGTGACCAGATTGAGCGCATGAAGAAATTAAAGCTGCGCGTGAATTTGCAGTCGATCTTCCTCGACTACGACACGCACATTGTGCGCGAGCGTGTGGGCGATGAATTGGCGGGCACGAGTTACCCGGCTAAGACGCTTTTGAACGAGTGCATTCCGTTCTCGAACGGCTCGGACGCGCCGGTGGAGGAGCCGAACGTGATGCGCGGCATGGAGTGCGCGGTGACGCGGCGAAGCATTGGCTCAACGGACGCACCGTATCGCCCTGAGGAAGCGCTGACGGTACGGGAGGCCATCGACTCGTTTACAAAAAGCGGCGCGGTGGCGTCATTTGAGGAAGGCAAAAAGGGCGAGATTGCAAACGGACAGCTTGCGGACTTTGTGGTGCTTTCCGAAGATCCGTTCAAGGCGGACGCCAACACGCTGCACCGTATTGAAGCCGAGGCGACGTATTTGGGCGGCAAATGCGTTTACAAAAAATAAAACGATGAAAATTCCGGGTAAGGCTTGTCTTTGCCCGGTTTTCGTTTATAATGGATAGGGTGCGTGTATTCGGTGCGCTGCTTATTTTTCTCAGGGGAGAACATCTATGGGTAAATTTACATTTCATCCGGTCAAATCGCTGCAGTCTGATCCGAAACTGCGCATGCTGTGCCTTTTCGGCATTGAGGGCTTTTTATTGCAGTATGCCGTTTCGCTTTACTCGCTGGCGAACAATTTGTATGCGACGAATCTTGGCGCGACGGACACGCAGATCGGCCTTGTGCAGATGGTGCCGAACATGGTGGCGGGCATCTGTATGATTCCGGTGGGATTCCTTGCGAACCGTACGAAGACGAGCCGCACGGTGCCGTTCGTACTGGCGCTGTTTTTGAGCGCGGCGTATTTTGCTTACGGCTCTGTGCCGCTGTTCGGCGAGCACCGCATGACGGCATTTTTTGTGTTTCTCGGCATGACGGTGGGCGGCATTGCGCTGTATAACGCGCAGTGGCAGACATTCTTCGGTGACGCAGTGGAGCCGGGCCTGCGCAACAGCGTGTTCACGTTCCGCAGCCGGTGTCTGTTCTTTGTGGGCATTGTGGTGCCGCTTTTGTGCGGCAATATCATGACGCTGATGCCGGACACCGAGGGAAAGCTCATTGTGCTGCGCATTTTCTTTTATATTGCAGGCGTATGCATGCTTTTGCAGGCGCTTGTGCTGCGCCGCATCCCCTGTCCGCCGCGCAAGGCGGAAGAAAAGCAGGAGATGGGACTGAAAATGTTCCCGGAAGCTTTGAACCAGATGGTACGCAGCAAGCCGTTCCGCGGCTTTTTCATCTGCATCATGCTGTTTTACCTTTCGTGGCACCTGGACTGGAGCCTTTGGTACATAGCGGAGACAAAATATGCCGGCATGAACGAAGCGCAGCTGAGCTTTTTTCAGGCTTTGTGTTCCATTTGCCAGATGATCTTCATCGGCTTTTTCTCGAAATTGTGCCGCCGCAAATCCGAGCATTTTACAATCATTTTTGTATGCGCAGGCTTGCTGCTCTGCCCCATTACGGTGGCTTCTATGACGTTGCTGCCGCAAAGCGCGCGTATGCCGTATTTTATGATTCTGGCGCTCATCGGCAACATTCCGCAGGGTGCGACGAACATGTGCGTGGTACAGCTACTTTTGCAGGCGACGCCGAAAAAGAACCGCGCGCTTATCATCAGCATTTACACGCTGTTTGTGACGCTGAGCAACTCGCTTCTGCCGTTCTTCGGCGTTTCGGTCTACACGGCGCTCGGCGCGAACGACACGGCAATCTTCACGGTGAACGTGATCGAATCTGCGGCACGCTTTGGGGTGCTGATTATGATGATCCTCCGTTACCGCATGATGAAGCGCCGCGGCGACTTGTTCCGCCCGCTGTGCGAGGAGTAAGGAGAAATGTATGGCTCTTGTTTTATACCATGTTGAAGACGCTGCGAAGGAAAAGCAGCTTTCCGCGCTGTGCAGAGAACTGCACCTGACGGCAAGACGGCTGACGAACGCCGACCGTGACCGCGCAGTTGCAGCGCTGTGCGGCGAGAAAGTGAACGCGAACGTTCAGAGAGCCCCGGCGGGCTACAAGCTGCCGGAGGTGCTGATTTTCTCCGGCTTTGCGGGTGAGATGCTGGACGTGTTCCTTGCGGCGTACAAAAAAGCGGGTATCGCGCCCATTCCGCTGAAAGCCGTACGCACGGAGCACAACGACAAGTGGAGCCTTTACGCACTGTGCGAGGAGCTGCGCCGCGAGCACGCCGCCATGCTGCTGCGCGGAAGCTTTGGAAAGTAAGGTTATTGATAATTTAAAGATGGAACGACCCCGGTGTAGAAAAACCACACTGAGGTCGCTTTTTGTTAGGTTATTGCCTAAAAAAGATGCCTTTATTCCGCCTTTTGCAGCTCCACCTCGTTTTCGATCTCTTTCAGCAGGGCGCTGGGGCGGATGCCCATGGCAAGGCTGAGTTTATAGAAGGTTTCCAACGTGGGTTTGCGCTCGCCGCGCTCGATAGCGCTTAAATGCGTGCGCCCTATCCCCGCCAGCCCGCTGACGAGCTCCTGCGACATTCGTTTTTCCTCGCGAACTCTTTGAATGACCTGCCCTACAATAATTGCGTCTAACATGAAAAATCAGCTCCTTTATGTCAAGAATAAAGGAACTTCACAAATATTTTGAACACATATGTTGTCAATTGAACACAAATGTGTTATATTGATAAAAAGTGCTCATGTTCGACAAAATTTCAAACGGGCACAGGAGGAGTGTATACCATGGATAAAAAGGCAAAAAAGAGATCCCTCGGCTTATCCAAAACGGAAAAACGGATCATCATCTGCACAGCCGCAGTTGTGCTCATCGCGCTTTCGATCTATCCGACCGTCACCTATTTGGTTCCGTTTATCAAGTACAGCCACGCCGTTTCACTGATGGAAAAAGGCAGCTTTGATGAGGCAACTGCCGCGTTTGAAGAAATGGGCGACTACAAAGACGCGCCGGAGAAAATTGGAGAATGTGCAGAGCTGAAAGAACAGGCGCGTTTGGAAGCCGCTTATCAGGACGCGGTAGCTTTGATGGAAAATAAAGAATATGACAAAGCTATTTCCGCTTTTAAAGCAATAGAAGATTATAAGGATGCAAAAGACAAAATAAGTGAATGTGTAAAGTTAAGAGAACAGGTACGTTTAGAAACGGACTACCAAGAGGGGCTCAACTTAAAAGCAAGCGGAAGTTATGACAAAGCCATCTCAAAACTTGAATCCGTTCACGGTTATAAGGACAGTGAAGACCAAATTAAAGAAATAAAATTCATGCAGGCGCAGGGCTTTTTTGACCAAACGTGCTACGAGACAGCTGCCGACATTTTCAAAGGACTTGGGGACTACCCAAACGCAGAGGAGATGTGGAAAGAGTCTGTTTATCAACAGGCTTTACAGCTGGCAAATGTTTATAACTCTGAAGAAACATATATTATATCTTCCGGCTATTTCTCCGATTCCGATTCAATTTATTCACTTTTGGAGTCCATTAAAGGCTATAAAAAGGCAGATGATTGGCTGGACAAGTTCTTCCTTTTACAAACGGCTAAGACCGATGAAAATGAAAAAGTCGATTTTGCTTATATTAGCTCGCCTACGGAATTCAAGCCCTATTTTGACGGAACTTACTATTACGAATATCAAAATGAAGACGGCACGCCTTCAAGTAGGACTACAACTAACGGTAGAGAATCCGAATTATCCTATGAAAACGGTGAGATTGTTCACGAAAGGATAAAGAGCAGTATTTCTGATACCGTTGAAGATCATTACTATCAGTACGAACATAATTCAGATGGTCAAGTAATTAAAAGGACACACACCTACCCCTATTGGGATGACTCAACCGCCACATCTGTTACAACATACAAATACGATAAAAACGGCAATGTGATAGAAGAAAAAGAAACCAAAGATAAAAACTCCAGCACTACTACTCACACCTATAAATATGACGATGACGGTCACATGATAGAGGATATTCGCAAGAGTGACGGTGACACACCTGTCCACACAATAACCACTTATGATTATTCTGACCCCACATGTGTTCGCTGTACATATGAACCGGGCAACCACACAAAGAAAACAAATTACATATATTACAGTTGGGTGTGTTTGCGCAAGGACTTACCTAAAGCGGGGGAGTAAATATGACTACAAATGAAGCATGTGAAAAATTTGGACTGGAAAAGAAAGAGCTTTATAAGCGAATAAAAGCCGGCATGATACCCGGTGTAGTGAAAAAAGGCAGAATGTTCGTAATACCGAACGAGACGCCGTTTATTCCCTCAGAGCAAGAAATACGGACTTTTCTGCTTCAAATTTTGAAATTCAAAAATAACCCCAGTTATGTCTTTTCGCGTAGGCTCTGCCAAACAGACAAAGACCTTAAGGACGTGCTGCATTATTTGTATTGCCGCGGGTTTGTGGGCAAGGACGTTTCTGTTACAGACCCCTCTGATGCCCTTAACCAAACCAAACTGACCGACGCGGGATTTGAATACATCGTTCATACGAGCTCACGGAAAAAGACGGAGATCCATTTAAATGCTCCTATAAATTTTAATTTTGGCCTATCACTTACCCCAAGCCTCGAATTTTGAATATAGGATAGAAAAAGCGCCCGCAGAAGATGACTCTGCGGGCACTGGGTTTTAGTTTTCGTTTAAGGGGTTGGGGCCGGCGCCTACGTCGTAGATCTGGATATAGAACTGCGAATTGGAGACGAGGAGCATATAGGCGGGGTCGTAGCTGCGGATGGGATAGAGCGTATCGTAGGCTTTGCGCACCTCGCCGTTTGCGAGCTGCTGCGCGCCGAGGCGGTAGGTCGCCTCCGTGACGCGGGAGGCGGCGTCGCCGTAATCGCCGGCGGCCTTGAACTCCGCGATGGCGTTTTCGTAATCGGCGTTGTTGTAATACTGCTCCGCTTTCAGCGCGTGGATGCGCAGAAGCTGCGTCGGGCAGTCTTCATATTCGCCAAGCTTTGCGAAAATTTCGGTCGCCTTGTCGTACTCGCCGTCTTCGACGAGCTTTAATGCCTGCGCGTAGTAGGCGGCGTCGATCTTCGGAAGAAGGTCTTTATCGGTGACATACTCAAAATAGGTAAGTGCTTTTTCTTCGTCGCCCTTTTCGTAGAACGCGATGCCTTTATCACAGAATGCGGCCTGCATTTTCTTATTCTGCTCCGCGTTGACTTCTTTAAAATGCGCGGCGGCAGACTTTAAGTTATCCGCTTCGAGGGCCTTCATGCCGAGCTCATAGTGACAGGTCTCGATTTTTTCGGCGGCATCCTTGTAATCCTTGAGGGGCTCAAGGAGATTTAACGCATCTTCGTATGCGCCGCTTTCAAACGTCTTTACGGCACGGCGGTACTCGGCCTCGGTGATCCGATCTTTGCTGTCTTCGTAATCGCCGAGGGCGGTGAAGGCTTCGATGGCTTCTGCGAATTTCTCGTTTTCGAGCATGTCGCAGGCTTTTTTGTACTCTGCCTCCGTGATGCGGGCGGCGCTGTCGCTGTATCCGTCGAGCGCCGTGAACGCGGTGATGGCTTCGTCATACTTGCCGGCTTCGAGCAAGGCGGCGGCATCGTTATAGTGGTTCTGCGGGATAATGTAGACGATGAGCACCACGATGAACGCGGCGATGAGGACGGCGAGCGGAATGGAAATGGACAGGAAAATTTTGCGGTGGAGCCGCTTTTTGCGGGCAGCTTCCTCAGCGGCAGCCTTTTCCTCTGCCGCTTTGCGGGCGGCAGCTTCGGCGGCGGCTTTTTCCTCTGCCGCTTTCTTTTCTGCGGCGATGCGGGCGGCCTCGGCCTTTTCAGCTTCAGCCTTGTTATAGGCTTCGAGGTTTTCTTTCAGCTTTTCTTCGTCTTCAAACAGTGCGTGCTGGGGCCCATACTCGGCACCGCAGGCGGCGCATTTTTCTTCATCTTTGTGGTTCACTTCGCCGCAGGCGCACATCCAGAGGTCTTTGTATTCCTGCGGGACGAACTGCGCCGCAGCTTCTTTATCCTCTGCCATTTCGGTGAAATCGCGCTGATACTGTGCGCGGAGATCTTCGTCCTCCATGACGTCCGCGATTTTCGCCTGTTCGGGGAGATTTTCAAACAGCAGTGAGGCACTGCCGTTCCAGAACACGTCTTCGCCCTCGAACTGCACCTTCTTAATGGCGACGGAGAAGCTGTACGCGGCGTCATCAACGTCGATCTCCTCGTCTGCGCCGAAGACCGCATCGCGGCCCAAAATAGGCACGAGATAGCGGCGGTCGCGCACGACGGCGAGCTCGTTTGTGGCTTTGTCGAAAATGTGGATATCGACATAAACGCTTGTCACGGCACGGGGGTCGATATTGCGGAATGCGAGACGCAGGAATGTGCGCGGGGAAGCCGCTTCTTCCTGCTCTGCGGGGAGAGCAACTTCCGCAGTTTCGGTCTCTTCCGCTTCGGCGGACGCGGTGGGCTCTTCACGGTACAGCGCGCCGCTTTGCAGCAAGACCGGGCAGGACTCTCTATATTGATTTTTCAGTTCAAAAAGCGGCTCAAAATCAGCCATAGTTTCTTTCCGTCCTTTTTATCTGCTTATCGTCGAGGCCGTTGTGGCTTCGACGGTTTTCATACAATACATACTTAGTTTAATTATACCTGATTAGGGCGAAAAAGCAAGGAAAAAGTGCATGGGTGGGGAGAAAGTTTTGGACAAAAGAAAGGTGCTGTGAGGTTTGCTATTGCAGTGTATTAAAAAAGGGCGGCACAAAGCCGCCCTTTCAGGAAACCCATGCAACTGGGTTTCCTACGGCTAAACAGTCCACCGGACTGTTTAGCCTACCTTCCTAGTTTTTGCGAACGCAACAGGGTTTCGCCATTTGCAAATGGCGACCAAAGGTTTCTCCTTTGGAATCCACAACCGAACGAGAAGTTCGGTTTCAACTTCTTTGAAAAAAGTTGGATCAAAAACTTTTAACCAAGGTTGCCGTCAGCTTGTTCTCTTACTTTAAGAACGGCAGCTTGCCGATGATGGCGGCATCCTTTGCTTTGCCGCTGCATACCTGGAAGAAGCAGATGATGCGCACGACGAAGAGAATTGCAATGCAGACAGCGCCGGCAATCGGCACAATGAACGTGAAAGCAAGCACAGCGGAAACGATGAGCAGCAGGGTGCTGACGATGTCGAGCTTCAACGCCTGACGGGAATGGAACGCCGCGTATTTGCTCTGCGGTGCCGCAAGCAGTGCGATGATGATGCCGACGGTGCCGAGAATGTACGCCGCCATGGCGATGACCTTATTCTGGGAGACATCCTCCGGGTCGAACTCTGCGGTGTGATCTGCCGGGTCATACACAGGCTGCTGGGGATAGACCGGCTGCTGGTATACGGGCTGCTGCGGGTAAACCGGCGGCTGGGGCTGCTGCTCGGGTGCCTGCGGCTGTGCTGCCGGCTGCTCCGGGATCCGGGTGGGCTGCGCCTGTGCCGCTACGGGCGCACCGCAAGCTGCGCAGAAGGTGCCGTTTTCGGGGATCTGTGCTCCGCATTTTTCACAAAAAGCCATAAATTTCTACCGTCCTTTCGCGCAGATACCCGCAGTCGACATGCCGCCGCTGTTTCGCCGCGCATTGATTTTTGTTATCTCCATTATAGCGAATTTGATTTCGGTTGTAAATGCTTGTCAGGAAATTTTAAGAAAACGTCAGCCGCTCTTCCTATGTTCTGTCTGCGGCTGCGAAAGCGCGTGAAGCATACGCATTTTTCCAAAATCAAGCCCGGCTTTTAAACTGCTGGGGTGAAAGGCCGGTTTGGGTTTTGAAGGCTTTGTAGAATGTGGAATAATCGGAAAAGCCGCACTCGCGGCCGGCTTCTACGGCAGGGATGCCTTCGCGCAGCATACGGCGGGCATGGGTGAGCCGAAGCGCCATGATGTAGGCGTACACGGTGGAATTGGTATATGCTTTAAAGTGGCGGTTTAAGTACGATTTGCTGACAAAGAACTCTGCGGCGATGTCTTCGAGCGTTAAAGGCTCGCTGAAATGCTCCGTGATATAGCGAATGACCTGCGGGATGACCTGTGTTTCATTGCGGTGCGTGGTATCGATAACGCCGTAGGAGCGGAAAATCGTCCACAGGTACAGCTCTACGGCGCCGGCGCAGAACTTAGGGTCGGTATCGTTTTTCTGCATATACAAGAGCTTTTTTAAGAGCGCCGTGACAAACACCGTTTCATCGCCGCGAAAAGGCACGCAGTAGCCGTGCTCCCCCACCTTTTGCAGATTTTTTTGCAGATCGCCCGCGGGGCTGTCGATGCCTTGGAGGTACTGCGGGGTAATCCACAGCACCATGCGCTCATAGGCGGCGTGTTCGTTTGCGATGACGGGGCGGTGCATTTTGCCGGCGGGAATGATGAGCAGATCGCCGGGGCAAAGGTCGTAGACCTGATCTTCAATATAATACGTCACGCTGCCGTCCAAAAAGTAATAGAGTTCCAAAAAATCGTGCGCGTGAAACTCCATGGTGCGAAAATAGGGGTCTCGATTGTGTGAAAGCTGAAAATCTTGCCGCAGCATTTCGTCATTTTTACCTGTTTCCACGTTTTTCACCCTCTTTCTTTGGAGAAATCATAGCACAGTTTGCGCCGATTTGCAATATATGTGCCGCAATATATCATTTATTTTGCAATTCATCGTGCTATACTTACAGTAGCAGCGGTGGGGAAACTTTGCCTTTTTCTGCCGCCCGAAAGGAGTTTATTCAGATGCGAAACGATCTGTTTTTGAAAAGCGATGTTGCTAAGAATTTATATGACGCGGTGCGCGACCTGCCGATCGTCGACTACCACTGCCATCTCTCGCCGAAGGAGATTTTGGAGGACAGGGAATTCCCGGATATTGCGCAGATCTGGCTGGGCGGCGACCACTACAAGTGGCGTTTGATGCGTGCCTGCGGCGTGCCGGAGACGCTCATCACAGGCGACGCGGAGCCGCGCGAGAAGTTCCGCGCGTGGGCGGCGTGCCTCGAGACCGCGATGGGCAACCCGCTTTATGTGTGGTCACACATGGAGCTTTCGATGTTTTTCGGCATTGAAGACACGCTGACAGCGGAAAGTGCGGACGATATTTTTGACCGCGCGAACGCGTATATCAAAGAACACCACCTCTCCCCGCGCAAACTGATGCTGCAAAGCCATGTGGAGCTTGTGGCGACAACGGACGACCCGGCAGATTCTTTGGAATACCACAAGGAAATTGCGAAGGAGAAGAACTTCCCGGTGCGCGTGGTGCCCTCGTTCCGCACGGACGCGGCGCTGAACATTTGCCGCGCGAACTATCGCGACTACGCCTTGCACCTCGGCGAAGTGTGCGGTTTTAGTGTGGAGACGCTCGACGACCTGAAAACAGCACTTTCAAAGCGGCTTGATTTCTTCTGCGAGAACGGCTGCCGCGTGAGCGACATCGGCATTGAGGGCTTCCCGAAGGAAGACAAAAGCTGCGATGCCGCGGAGACGTTTAAAAAGGCGCTGAAGGGAAAGACAATCCCGGAAAACGAGTTCCGTAATTTTCTATTTGAAATGTACGTGTATTTGGCGCACGAATACAAGGCGCATAATGTGACGATGCAGCTGCACCTGAACGTAAAGCGTAACGCATGCACGCGGCTGTTTGAGACCGTGGGTCCGGACGCCGGCGGCGATTGCGTGGGCGACCCGATCCCGGAGCACGAAGTTGCAGTACTTTTGGACACGATGGACCGCAGGGATTCGCTGCCGCACACAATCTTATACACGCTGGAGCCTTCGATGTATATGGCGCTTGCGACGACGGCGGGTAGTTTTAAGGGCGTTGTACCCGGCGCAGCGTGGTGGTTCTGTGACCACAAGCGCGGCATGGAGGAGCAGCTGAACATTATGGCGGAAACCGGCCACCTTGGGCAGTTTACCGGCATGCTGACGGACAGCCGCAGCTTCCTTTCCTATGCGCGCCACGATTATTTCCGCCGTGTGCTGTGCAACAGGGTTGCGGAAGAGCTTATGGACGGCACGTTTCTCAGCGAAAAGGCGGCGCTGAAGCTGCTGACCGACCTTTGCGTGGAAAACAGCCGCAAGCTATTCGGCGAATAAAAGTCACGTTATAATAAGGAGGAATTTCCTATGAATATTGTCATTACCGGCGCGGGCGGCGTGCTTTGCAGCGCTTTTTCCCGCGCGCTTGCCGCAGACGGGCACAAAATCGCACTGCTTGACCTCAACTTGGAGGCTGCGGAGCGCGAGGCGGAGGGTATCCGCAAGGCGGGCGGTGAGGCCATTGCCGTGCAGGCGAATGTGCTGGACAAAGAGAGTCTGAAAAAGGCGCATGACGTTGTGCTGGAAAAATTCGGCCCGTGCGAGGTGCTCATCAACGGTGCGGGCGGCAACAACCCGAAGGGCACCACGACGAGCGAGTATTTCAGCAAAGAAGATATGCTGGACGAAAACGCGCGGTCGTTTTTTGACCTTGACCAGGACGGCGTTTCGTTCGTGTTTAATTTAAACTTCCTCGGCACGCTGCTGACGACGCAGGCATTTGCGACCGACATGCTGGAAACAGGCGGCTGCATTGTGAATATCTCCTCGATGAACGCGTTTACGCCACTGACGAAGATCCCGGCGTACAGCGGTGCCAAGGCAGCGGTCTCGAACTTCACGCAGTGGCTGGCGGTACACTTTGCAAACTGCAACATCCGCGTGAACGCCATTGCGCCGGGCTTCTTTGCAACGAACCAGAATCGCACCTTGCTCTTTAACGAGGACGGCAGCCTGACCCCGCGCAGCCACAAAATCATCTCGCAGACCCCGATGGGCCGCTTCGGCGAGCCTGAGGAGCTGCTCGGCACACTGCGCTTCCTCATCGATAATGACGCGTCCGGTTTTGTGACCGGCATCACAATCCCGGTGGACGGCGGTTTCTCCGCGTACTCCGGCGTATAATCTGACTTTTGGGAGGAATTTTTCATGATCATCGGTGCACAGGGCTTCACCATCCGCGACTATGCGCAGAACGAAGCCGACTTTAGAGAGACGGCGAAAAAGCTGCACGACATCGGCTACAAGACCTTGCAGGTCTCCGCGTTTGGCGACATTGACCCGCATATCATCCGCGAGATCTGCGATGAAAACGGGCTTTCCATCATCGTTACGCATACGAACCCGCAGCTCATTCTGGAGAACACCGAAAAGGTGATTGAGAACCACCGCATTTTCGGTACGAACCACGTGGGCATCGGCATGATGCCGCAGAAATACACGGGCTCGCTGGAAGGTATGCGCGCGTTTTTGAAGGATTTCGGCCCCGCTGCCGACAAGCTGCACGACGCGGGCATGAAGCTGCATTACCACAACCACGGCTTTGAATACGAGAAATTTGACGGCAAGTGCCTCATCGACCACATGGCGGAGGAAACCGACCCGGCAAAATGGGGCTTTATTTTGGACGTTTATTGGACGCAGTATGGTGGGCGCTCGCCGCAGGTACAGATTGAAAAAATGGCGGGACGCATTGACGTCATCCACTTTAAGGACATGAAGATGCACGGCCACGAGCAGCGCTTTGCAGCCGTGATGGACGGCAACATGGACTTTGTGTCTATTATTGATGCATGCGAAAAGACAGGCATTCAATACGCGATGATCGAACAGGACAACTGCTACGACCGCAATCCGTTTGACGAGCTGAAGCTGAGCGCTGAAAACCTGCTTCGTGCCGGCTGCACGTTCTAAGGAGGGCATATGACACAGTTTACACTTTCCGCGTTTGCAGACGAAGCCTCGCCGGAATTTGACCGGCAGATTGCGGCGCTGCACCGCAAGCATATTCCGCTGATGGAAATCCGCGGCGTGGATGGCAAGGGCATTTTAGACCTGACGGACGAGGAGCTTGATGTTGTTGAAAAGAAGCTTGCAGCGGGCAATATCGGCATTTCCGCCATCGGCTCTCCCATCGGCAAGATCGGCATTGAGGACGACTTTGCACCGCACTTCGAGAAATTCAAGCGCGCTGTGGAGATTGCGAAAAAGCTGCACACCACGCGCATTCGCATGTTCAGCTTCTATATTCCGGAGGGCAAAAATCCGGAGATTTATCACGATACCGTGATCGAGCAAATACAGAAAATGGTGGACTACGGCGAAGCAAATGGCGTACACTGCTGCCACGAGAATGAGAAGGGCATTTACGGCGACACGCTCGAGCGCGTGGAGAAGCTGCACAAAGCCATTCCGGCGCTGCGGTGCGTATTTGACCCCGCAAACTACATTCAGTGCGGCAATGCCCCGGCGGTGAACTTTAAGGCGCTCGCACCGATCATCGACTATATGCACATCAAAGACGCGCTGTTCAAGGACGGCAGCGTGGTGCCTGCGGGTGAGGGAGACGGCTCTGTGCCGAGCATTTTAAAGGCGCTGGCGGAAACGGGTAAGCCGTACATGCTGACGCTGGAGCCGCATTTGTACGATTTCAGCGGCTTGCAAAACTTGCAGGGCGAGGACGTTCTGCATAAACGCGTATATAAAGACGCGGACGAAGCGTTTGATGTGGCTTCCGACGCGCTGCACGATATTTTGAAAACCATCGAATAACAGAAAGAAGGTAATTTTATGAGCGAAACAGTAAAGGTCGGCATTGTCGGCATCGGCAACATGGGTTCGGCGCACGCAAAGAGCATTTTCTCCGGTAATATCAAAGGCATGGAGCTTGCCGCCGTGTGCGATATTGCGGAATCGAAGCGCCTTTGGGCGGACGAAAATCTGCCCGGCGTACCGTGCTATGAAGACTACAAGGAAATGATCGACAGCGGCGTGTGTGACACGGTGATCGTGGCGACACCGCATTACTTCCACTCCCCCATTGCGATCTATGCTTTTGAGAAGGGCAAGAACGTGCTGACGGAGAAGCCTGCCGGCGTTTACACAAAGCAGGTGGAGGAAATGAATGCGGCCGCGAAAAAATCCGGCAAGGTGTTCGGCATCATGTACAATCAGCGCACGAACCCGAAGTTCCAGAAAATGCGCGAGATTGTGCAGAGCGGCGAGCTGGGCGAACTGAAACGCTGCATTTGGATCATTACGAACTGGTACCGCACGCAGGCATACTACGACAGCGGCACGTGGCGTGCGACGTGGGCAGGCGAAGGCGGCGGCGTGCTGCTGAACCAGTGCCCGCATCAGCTTGACTTGTGGCAGTGGATCTTCGGTATGCCGAACCGCGTGATGGGCCACTGCAAGTACGGCCATTGGCACAACATTGAGGTTGAGGACGAAGTGACGGCTTACGCCGAGTACCCGAACGGTGCGACGGGCGCGTTCATCACCACGACGGGTGAGTGCCCGGGCACGAACCGTTTGGAGATTACAGGCGACAAAGGCAAGCTTGTTTGGGAAGAAGGCAAGTTGACCTGGTGGAAGCTTGCCGTGCCGGAGCGCGAATTCTGCGTGACGTGCAAAGAGGGCTTTGCGCAGCCCGAAATGACCGTGACCGAAGTGGAAACGGACAACATTGAGCTTGGGCATAACGGCATTCTGCAGAACTTCACAAACGCTATTCTGTACGGCGAAGAGCTGCTGGCGCCGGGCTATGAGGGCATTAACGGCTTGAATATCTCGAACGCCATTCACCTTTCCGACTGGACGGGCAAGCCGCAGGCTGTGCCGGTGGACGGCGATCTGTTCCTGAAATATTTAAACGAGCGCAGAGCGACCTCGCACGTGAAGGAAGAGAAAGAAGACAGCGGCAAGATTGCAGACCTTTCCGGCACGTATAACGACCGCTGGAAGGTTAGATAATAACCGTAACGACAAGTCGTTCGGCTGCTGACGGCAACGGTGGTTAAAAGTCTTTAGTCAAGTTTTCTTCGAGAAAACTTGCGGGGTCTTGGGGCAGCGCCCCGAGTCGCTTTCCGCAGAAAGCGAAATCTTTTTGCCTACTTAGAAGTCAGGAAAGGAGGCTCAACAGTCCAGTGGACTGTTGAGCCGTGGAAAACCCTACTAAGGGGTTTTCCAAAGTCTCGCTAAGCGAGACTTTTAAATGCCGGATAGAGATGAAAAAGCACGCAGATTGAATTTGTCTGCGTGCTTTTGTTTTGAATGTGGGATTTCCGTACAGCTTAAAATTATCCGTGCATAAAAACAATATGCAAAAGCGCCGCTTCCGGGATGAACCGAAAGCGGCGCTTTCTATGCGTTAAATCTTACGATTTAAGTTTTGATTAAGCCTTGGTGCGCTCTTCGAGGCCGTTGAGCTCGTCTCTGAGCTCCTGCGGGAGCTTGTCGCCGAACTTCTTGTAGAATTCCTCTACGCCGGCAGCTTCCTTAGCCCACTTAGCGTTATCAACCTTGAGGATGGAAGCGAGCTTCTCCTCATCGAAGTCCTTGAGGCCTTCGAGGTTGATGTCTTCCGGCTTCGGAACGTAGCCGATTGCCGTCTCAACAGCGTCAACTTCGTTATCGCAGCGCTTGAGGATCCACTCGAGAACACGGAGGTTGTCACCGAAGCCCGGCCAAATGAAGTGGCCGTCTTCGTCGACACGGAACCAGTTGACGTTGAAGATCTTCGGAGCCTTGTCGCCGAGCATCTCGCCCATTTCGATCCAGTGCTTGAAGTAGTCGCCCATGTTGTAGCCGCAGAACGGGAGCATAGCCATCGGGTCACGACGGACAACGCCGACTGCACCTGCAGCAGCTGCGGTGGTCTCGGAGCCGGTGATGGAACCGATGAAGACACCGTTGTTCCAGCTTCTGGACTGGTAAACCAGCGGAACCGTATCCGGACGGCGGCCGCCGAAGACGATAGCGGAGACCGGAACACCCTGCGGGTTCTCAAACTCGCTGGAGAGGCACGGGCAGTTAGCGGTAGGAGCGGTGAAGCGGCTGTTCGGATGAGCCAGCTTGTTGCCAGCAGCAATATACTCGGGGCCGTTTACCTTAGCGCCCTTCCACTCTTCTGCGTTGACCGGCGGGTTCTTGTCGAGGCTCTCCCACCAAACGGTGTTGTCATCGAGGTTACGCGCAACATTGGTGAAGATGGCGCCCTTCTGGGTGGAGATAAGAGCGTTCGGATTGGACTTCATGTTCGTGCCGGGAGCGACGCCGAAGAAGCCGTTTTCCGGGTTGATAGCATACAGTCTGCCATCCGGGCCCTTGCGCATCCAAGCGATGTCGTCGCCGACGGTCCAGACCTTGTAGCCCTTTGCACGGTAGCCTTCCGGCGGAATCATCATAGCCAGGTTGGTCTTGCCGCAAGCAGACGGGAATGCAGCGCAAACGTACTTAACCTCGCCCTTCGGGTTCTCAACGCCGAGGATGAGCATGTGCTCTGCCATCCAGCCTTCGTTCTTAGCCTGATAGGAAGCGATACGCAGAGCGAAGCACTTCTTGCCGAGCAGAACGTTGCCGCCGTAAGCGGAGTTTACGGAGATGATGGTGTTGTCTTCCGGGAACTGGCAGATCCAGCGCTTCTCCGGGTCAACGTCGCACTTGCAGTGCAGGCCGCGAACCCAGTCGTTGCTGTCGCCGAGAACGTCCATGACCTTCTGACCGACTCTGGTCATGATGGACATGTTGAGAACAACATAGATGGAGTCTGTCAGCTCAACGCCGATCTTAGCGAGCGGGGAACCGACCGGGCCCATGGAGTACGGGATAACGTACATGGTACGGCCCTTGTAGCTGCCACGAGCAATATCGTACAGCATCTTGTATGCTTCCTGCGGCTCTTTCCAGTGGTTGGTCGGGCCTGCGTCCTCTTCTTTTCTGGAGCAGATGAGGGTTCTGTCCTCAACACGGGCAACATCATTCGGAGCTGTTCTGTGATAGTAGCAGCCCGGGAGCTTTTCCTGATTCAGCTTGATCATTTCGCCGGACTCAACTGCTTCCTTGCGGAGCTCTTCGAGCTGCTCTTCGGAGCCGTCGATCCAAACAACCTGATCCGGATTGACAAGAGCTTTCATCTCGTCGATCCAAGCAAGAATTGTCTTGTTGTTAGTCATTGTTATTTCTCCTTTCGCCAAAAAGGCAAATAAAATGTAAAATAACCCATTTGTCTTTATTCTACCACAAGTTCCCCGCATAATCAATTACAAAATCATGAATTACCCCCATCTTTTTTCGATATAGCGGTATTGATTTAGCGCATATCAGAGGAAATTTGCGGAGTTTTTTAATAATCGAGCTGTAAAAGCGTTACGCGTCCGTTTCGGCGGGTGGCGTTCATATCGATAAGACGCTGGTTTTCGCTGCCGCGAAAGAGCAGCTCAAGATTGCGCTGCTGTTCGATATACGGCCCGTCCACCAGAACGTCGCACGCGTTTAAAAGCGCGTCCACATCGGGGTTGTGCATAGAAACAAGCTGCTCATATGTCCAGCCGGAATAGGCGGTGACGTCTTTATGCAGGGCGTGCACCTGCTTTGCGAGCGCTAAAAGCGGCTTTGGCTGGCAGAACGGCTCACCGCCCGAAAACGTGATGCCGCGCAGCAGCGGATTTTTTTTGAACATGTCAAAGATGACATCGGTATCTTCCACCCTGCCGCCCGCAAAATCATGCGTTTGGGGGTTATGGCAGCCGGGACAATGGTGCGGACAGCCCTGCGTGAACACGGTGAGGCGGATGCCGCGCCCGTCCACGATGGAATCGTTCACGATGCCGGAAATGCGGATTTCCATTTTGCCGTGCCTTACAGGCTGTGCTTTACGCGGTCGTGTTCTTCGGCGCGTTTGGCGTCGTTCCAGCGGTCGGTGGTGCCGACAAGGTAGCCTGTGATGCGGCGGATGCGGTCGAACCCGCGGCCTTCGCCGACGATGATGGTTTTTGTAGTTTTCTGCGTTTTGGGTGACATGATAACTGCCTCGATTCTTTTTATAAATACATTTTTACATTCATTTCAATTTTTCTAAAAGCGGCGGATGCCGTCTTTTAGGTGGTTCTTGGGCTGGTTTCGCGCAGCGAAATTGATGATTTTCAATCATCAAAAGCACAAAACCATAGCTGAACGACTTGTCGTTCAGGTTAAACCCATGTGTTGCCGTTTTTGCTTTTATGAACTTGCGGTGCAAGTTCATTGGGAGACCCCCTAATTGGGTCTCCC